>JACCEA011319625.1_pt1 | contig 13603 bp, 11 predicted proteins | sample 7449851 | NCBI WGS metagenome assembly JACCEA01 (sample SAMN15323453, study PRJNA562643) | freshwater metagenome | isolation source: river surface water | place: USA:Blue River Watershed | collected 2017-08-18 | reverse complement strand
CGGCGGATGCCGAGTTTGTCGATGATCGCGCGATAACGAGCGATATCTGTCTTTGCAAGGTATTGCAAAATTCTGCGACGGCGACCTACAAGAAGCAATAGACCACGACGGTTGTGGTGATCATGCTGGTTTGTTTGTAGGTGCTCAGTTACTTGTTCAATTCTCTTTGAGAGAAGTGCAACCTGCGCTTCAGGGCTTCCTGTGTCTGATGCAGAGGCGCCAAACTTAGTGATGATTTCTTTCTTCTCGGCAGGTGTTAATGCCATGGTCTAACTTCCTTTACATCTTTCACGAGGGCCCTCGGTCTTACGCACGAGCGCACGATTTCTCGCTTGAGGGGTGAAATCTACCAGCGGGCCTTATATATCTAAAATCGAGAGGAAATCACGCGTGAGAATGAGTCAATTTTCGAGCTTCATCACAATCAATTTTCATCTGCGCTAACAAAGCTTCAAGACCATCAAACTTAATGGTGTCGCGTAAACGCCAACCAAATTCAACAGTTGCTTCTTGATCATACAAATCTAAATCATCGCGATCGAGCGCATATGCTTCAACTTGTCTGCCACGAACTCCATCAAATGTGGGGTTTGTTCCAATTGATATCGCAGCTGGCCACTTGTGGTTACCGACGCTTAACCAGCCCGCATATACGCCATCCGATGGAATGGTTGCATCCACTCCTAATCCAATATTTGCGGTGGGATAACCGATCGTTCTTCCCCTCTTCTCGCCATGAATGACAGGACCGACAAGTTGGTGTGGCCGGGTTAGAAGTTGATTCGCGATTTCAATATTTCCCGCGCGTATTGCTTCCCGAATTCGTGTGGATGAAACTGTAATCTCACCTTGAGTTTGTAGCGGCATCGCCTTAACCTTAAAAGGCGCATTCTCTTGTAAGAATTTCACATTGCCAGCGGCTTTTGCGCCGAAGGTAAAGTTTTCACCAACGATGACGAGCTGTGGCTCAAAAATAGGAATGAGGACCTGATCAATAAACTCTTGTGGCAACAACTGAGAGAATTCTTCCGAGAATTTAATTACCGCAATTGTTGTGGCTCCATGGGTAGCTAATTGATGGACACGGTTCTTGATGGTCAATAACTTCGTTGGAGTGCGATCTGGAGCAAAGATTGCAGTTGGGTGAGGATCAAAAGTTATTGCAATGACGGGAAGGCCAGCTTTGATTCCCTCTTGCAGAATCGCTTGATGGCCTTGGTGAACACCATCAAAGATTCCAATTGCAAGAGCAGCGCCATGAATAGGTGAGCCATGCCAAGTGATATCAGGAATAAATCTCATCAGGTGCATTCTTTCATGAATTAAAAACTGCGAGTGGCTGCGCGCCATACTCTCGATTTTCGAGAATTGCTGCCACTTCTCCATTGGGTCCTATAGCAACGCCGATACCTGCAAAGTCAGATTTTGTGAGCGAACGTCCAAACGAGAGTTCTTGAATCTCTTGCAGATCAATATGGCGAATGGGCATTATTGAAGAAATACTCTCGGCTAGTGAGCGAATCTGAGGATTATCTAAGGCGCTGCAATCATTGAGAGTAAAGGGCGAAACTTCAGAACGTCGAAGCGCAATGAGATGTCCACCAACGCCAAGGGCTTCACCCAGATCGCGGGCGATAGAGCGAATATAAGTACCAGCTGAACATTCCACATCAATATCAATGTCAACGAAATCACTTTTTCTTATTTCAAGAATATTCAGAGAGTAGATCGTCACTTCGCGAGCTGGAATTTCGACTTCTTTTCCCTGACGGACCAGGTCATATGCTCGCTCGCCATCAATCTTAATTGCCGAAACTTTGCTGGGAACTTGCATGATTGTTCCTACTTGAAGAGCGAGAAGTTCCTTGATCTTATTTTCATCAACTGCGGCGACATCGTTGGAGGTGAGAATTTCACCTTCCTTGTCGTCCGTTGTTGTGGATTGGCCAAGGCGAATTGTTCCTAGATATCTTTTCTTGCCTTCGGTGATGTACTGCAGAAATTTTGTTGCGTTGTTGATCCCCAGGACTAGAACTCCAGTAGCCATGGGATCAAGAGTTCCTGCATGACCTACTCGTTTGGTGCTTAATTTCTTGCGCAGCTGAGCAACAACATCATGGCTAGTGATGCCTGCAGGTTTATCAATGATGACAAACCCATGATTTGAAGTCATTCTGTTTCGCGAATACGTGGTGCCCGATAAGGGTCTACACCACTAATCGGTTGTGCGGTATCGCGAAGATGTGCGATCTCTTCATCATGCTTGCGTACTTGATCAAGAAGATCTTCAAAGTTACGCGCAGTTTCAGAGAGCGCATCAGCATAGAAAGCCAAGGTTGGCGTTATGCGAGTTCCAAGTTCTCGACCCACTTCGGTGCGTAATAGTCCTTTGGCACTCTCTAAAGCTTTAGCAGTATTTTCGCGAGCCTCATCATCACCAAGAACGGTATAGAAAATTGAAGCTTGCTGGAGATCTCCGGTTACTCGCACATCAGTAATCGTCACAAAGCCCAACCGTGGGTCTTTGACTTTCGATTCCAGCGCAGAAGCGACCACAACTTTGATGCGATCAGCTACCTTTGCAGCGCGATGCGAGTTTCCCATCTGTTATGCCCGCTTCTTCTCACGCATTTCAAATACTTCGAAGACATCTCCGATCCGTAGATCTTTGAAGGATCCGACGCCAATACCGCACTCAAATCCTTCGCGGACTTCAGTGGCATCATCTTTGAAGCGCTTAAGAGATTCAACGGTGAGGTTATCTCCGACAACAACTCCATCTCTAAGTACGCGGACCTTTGCGTTGCGCTTGATGATTCCTGTGGAAACCATCGAACCTGCAATTGTTCCGAACTTACTTGATTTGAAGATCTCTCGAACTTCAGCAGTACCGATTGTGGCTTCTTCATATTCAGGCTTAAGAAGTCCCTTGAGTGCAGCTTCAATCTCTTCAATCGCCTTATAGATGACTGAGTAGAAGCGAACTTCTACGCCCTCTTCGTCAGCGAAGATTGCAGTATGTGCTTCGGGCTTTACGTTGAAACCAACAATGACGGCACCCGATGCAGAAGCAAGAGTGACATCGCTCTTGGTAATTGCACCAACACCGCGGTGAATGACGCGTAGGTCGACTTCTGTTCCAACATCAAGTTGTACAAGTGCATCTTCAAGAGCTTCAACAGAGCCGCTTACATCGCCCTTCAAAATGAGATTAAGAGTTGTGACCTTAGATTTCTCGAGGAAGTCTTCCAAGGAAACTTTCTTACGAGCTTTAGCAAGTGCAGCATGTCGCTCTCCTGCTTGGCGCTTTTCTGCAATCTGACGAGCAGTGCGATCATCAGGAGCGACGATGAAACTATCACCAGCGCTTGGCACCGAAGTAAAACCAAGTACCTGTACCGGACGTGAAGGTCCAGCAATTTCAACTGCATGTCCAAACTCATCCATCATGGCGCGAACACGACCAAATGCGCTTCCAGCAACAATCGCATCACCAACGCTGAGAGTTCCGCGTTGCACGAGAACCGTCGCAACAGGACCGCGGCCGCGATCGAGGTGGGCTTCGATGGCAACTCCTCGCGCATCATCATCATGAATTGCACGGAGATCAATCGCAGCATCAGCGGTGAGAAGAATTGATTCGATAAGTTGATCTATTCCAGTGCCCTTAGCCGCTGAGACATCAACAAAGAGGGTATCTCCACCATATTCTTCGGCGACCAAGTTGTACTCGGTGAGCTGTTGGCGAATCTTTCCTGGATTTGCACCTTCTTTATCAACCTTATTTACTGCAACAACGATTGGAACGCTGGCAGCTTGGGCATGGTTCAGGGCTTCAATTGTTTGTGGCATCACGCCGTCATCAGCAGCGACAACAAGGACTGCGATATCGGTTACCTTCGCACCACGCGCACGCATTGCGGTAAATGCTTCGTGACCTGGGGTGTCGATAAAGGTAATTGCTCGGTTAATTCCATCATGATCATGATGAATTTGGTATGCACCGATGTGCTGTGTGATTCCGCCAGCTTCTCCTTTGACCACTTCAGTCTGGCGAATTGCATCAAGAAGACGAGTCTTACCGTGATCCACGTGACCCATAACAGTCACAACTGGAGGACGGATACTTAGTTCATCTGGATTAACTTCAGAGAGTTCTTCTTCAAGATTGATATCAAACTCTTCCAAAATCTCACGATCTTCATCCTCTGGCGAAACAACAGTGATTTTGTAGCCAAACTCGCTACCGAGTACATGGAGAGTATCTTCATCAACAGATTGCGTTGCGGTAACCATTTCGCCGAGATGGAAAAGAACTGAAACAAGTGCTGCGGGATCTGCACCAATTTTTTCTGCAAAATCCGCCAGCGAAGCGCCGCGACGTAACTTAACTGGAGTATTTCCATCACCGCGTGGAACAACTGCGCCGCCAAGTGTGGGAGCTTGCATATTGTCGATCTCTTCACGACGAGTTTTCTTGCTCTTGTAATTCTTTTTCTTTCCAGCATTTTTACCAAATGCGCCACCTGCGCCAGGACGTTGACCTGGTCTTCCAGGTGCAAAACCACCACCTGGTTTACCGCCAGTTCCGCCAGGACGTTGTGGTCCACCTTGTGTGCGATAAGGAGATGATGAAGGTGCGCCACCAAATCTTCCGCCACCTTGACCACCTTGTGATCCACCGCCAGGTCTTTGTGAACCATCAGGGCGTTGTTGTGGTCGCGCAGCAAATCCAGGACGGACAGAACCAGGACGAGGTCCTGCCATATTTCCGCCACCCATATTTCCACGAGGTCCACCCGGACGAGATGGTGCGCCAGTTCCAGCTCCACCAACACCTTGCGGACGTGGTGGACGTGGACCACCACCGGAAGTTCCAAATGGATTATTTCCAGGACGCGCTTGTGGTCGTGGTGGACGTGGTGCGTTTGGAGTTCCAAATGGATTATTGCCGGGTTTGCCACCAGCACTGTTACCAGGACGTTGTGGAATTGGAGTAGGAATATTTGTTGGTCGAGCAGGAGGAGTTGGTGGAATTTGCGCTGCTGGAGGTGTTACAGGTTTTGAAACTGTTGGCGCGGCGGGAGTTTCTAGAATTGCTGCAGTCTCAACCGCGGCTTCTTCGGGAGATTTCGCTGCAGCCGCTTTTTTCGGTGCCGCTTTCTTAGCTGGAGCTTTCTTTGCAGGTTTCTCTTCAGCAGGTTTTGCTACCGGCGGAAATTTTTCGAGGAACTTTCGAACTACAGGTGGTTCGACTGTAGAAGATGCAGAGCGAACAAATTCGCCCATCTCTTGGAGTTTCGCAAGGACATCCTTGCTATCCATTCCTACATCTTTTGCTAATTCGTAAACGCGGACCTTTGCCACTTTTCTCCTTTTGTGGCCCCACGTTTACTTATAAAACGCGAAGCCTAAATTGACCTACTCATGATTGTGTGATGCTCATTTGAGTGCCACTTTGAGTGCCATTGTCTTAGACCTAGCTTTCGCTTTTAACTTTGAGAGGGAAATCCTCACTCCGCAACCATACCTCTAGAGGCTTATTTCACGAAACTTCGGGGGTATCTACTGCGGGAGCGCCATCAGAATGTATATCGATACGCCAACCAGTGAGGCGGGCGGCAAGGCGAGCGTTCTGACCGTCTTTGCCTATCGCTAAAGAGAGTTGGTAGTCGGGCACCACAACTTTTGCAGAACGCGTATCAATATTTACTACTTCTACTTTTGAAACGCGCGCTGGAGCAAGTGCATTACCAACATACTCAGCTGGATCTTCCGACCAATCAACAATATCTATCTTCTCGCCATGAAGTTCATCCATGACCGCTCGTGCACGTGCGCCCATCGGACCAATCAGCGCACCTTTAGGACTAACGCCTGCGCGGTGTGCTCGGACTGCAATCTTGGTGCGATGACCAGCTTCGCGGGCAACTCCCATAATTTCGACAACGCGATCGCGAATTTCAGGAACTTCTAGCGCAAAGAGTTGTTTAACTAAAGCGGGATGGCTTCGAGAAAGGAGAACTTCAGGGCCTTTCTGCCCTTGTTTTACTTCAACAACAAAGCATTTAATACGATCACCGTGATTATAAATCTCACCCGGAACTTGCTCGTGAGGAGGAATCTTTCCTTCCACACGGCCTAAATCAATATAGACCATGCGATGGTCTCTACCTTGTTGGATTACGCCGGAAACAATATCGCCAACAGATGCGCTGAACTCTCCAACAATTTCAAGATCTTTAGATTCGCGCATCTTCTCTTTAATGATTTTGCGCGCAGTTGAAGACGCAATTCTAGAGAATCCAGCTGGCTCATCAGTGATCTCATCAATTTTCTCACCATCTGGCCCAAAGACTGGAATTAATATTTTGATTTCACCGGTTACTCGATCTAGTTTGGCATGAGCAAATGGCTTTGCGCCTTCCATTTCATTATATGCAGTCTTAACCGCAATTTCGATGGCAGTTATAAGCCGATCAAGTGGAATATCGCGATCAATCGTGAGAGCTTCGAGAACTTTCATATCTACGTTCATAGCTACTTCACTTCCTTGCGATTAAATTCAACTTCAATCTGGGCACGAGAGATATCTTTTAAAAGAAGTTCGCTCTCTTTGCCTTTTACTTCAAGAGTGACTTTTTCATCAGTAATCGCCGAAATTCGACCAATATATTTCTCGCCAACCTTGGGGGTTATCTTCACCAAACGCCCGATGTTCTTTCTCCAATGGCGCTCAAGAGTTAAAGGGCGATCTATGCCTGGCGTCGTTACTTCAAGAGTAAAAGGCATCTCCCCCATCTGTGAGTAATTGTCGAGAATTGCCGAAACCTCTTTAGAGACAACAGTGACTTCATCAAGGGAAGGATTTTTATCCTCACGGTCAACAACAACAGAGACCAATCTTCGTTTACCGATGGGAGTGACTGCGATTTCTTCTAATACAAAACCTGCTTGTGTGACGACAGGAGTGAGTAATTCAGTGAGGTTATTAACGAGTGACATATTCGACCTACTTATTTAGTTGTTGTTTAGTTGTGGGAGCGCAGGATACCCGAGAAGTTATCCTCTTAGGAAGGTGTCATATGCCAGGCGGAGAATGAGAAGAGTTGTGACAACGAGAAATACTTTTCTAATGAGAGCTGATCCACCTTTGAGCGCCCAGCGAGCTCCAAGAAATCCCCCCATTACATTTCCTATCGCCATCGTTAAACCTAGAACCCAGAGAATTTTTCCATTTAATCCGAACACCAAGATTGCACCAAGGTTAGTTGCGAGATTTACAATTTTGGCAGTTACCGATGCTTGCAGAAATGCAAAACCAAGGAGCGCGACCAAAATCAACATCAAAAATGATCCAGTTCCCGGCCCAAATATTCCATCATAGAAACCGATCACTAAACCAGCGAGCGCTCCCATGCCGACTTGATGGCGACGTGCAAAGCGAAAGTTTTCGACTAAACCTAATTCCTTCTTCCTCCAGGTATACAAGGCAACAACAATAAGCATGAAAAGAATGATGGGCTTAAATGCTTCCTTAGGGATTTTTGTTGCGACGCTCGCACCTAATCCAGAACCAATAAATGCAGGTACCGCCATAACAAAAGCCAACTTAAAGTCGGGCTTTACTTTTCTTAGATATGAAGCAGTAGCGCCAAGAGTTCCCAGAAAAGATGGCAATTTATTGGTTCCTAATAAGAGCGAGGGCGCAGTATTTGGCATTGAGATGAGGAGTGAAGGGAGTTGAATCAATCCCCCGCCACCCGCAATGGAGTCAACAAAGCCCGCAAAACCTGAAGCTAACACTAGAAAAATAATTACTTCGAGTGAGATCTCCACGTCAGAAATTTAGCCAATGAGCTTCACAAGATGTGAAACTACGTCACCAACAGGAAGTTCTGACTTCTCGTTAGATTTACGGATACGAAATTCCACTTTTCCATCTTGAAGACCCTTGCCGACAATCACTATGTAAGGATTTCCGATTAGTTCGGCATCTTTAAATTTCACTCCTGGGCTTGAGTCACGACGATCATCAAGCATGACGGAAATTCCTTTGTTTTCTAGTTCTATTGCAATCTTCTCTGCAACGCTAAAAGGTTCATCGTCTTTGCCAGTTGCAACAATATGAACCTTCGATGGCGCTATCTCTTCGGGCCAGACAATTCCGATTTCATCATGGGATTGCTCAACAATGGCTGCGACTGCACGTGATACGCCTATCCCGTAAGAGCCCATGGTTACGACGCGTGATTTACCTTCTTTATCAAGAACAGTGAGATCAAGAGCCTCAGCGTATTTGCGACCAAGTTGGAATATATGTCCGATTTCCACCGCACGATCAATGATGACCGCCGTTGAACATGATGGACAAGAATCTCCTTCGCGGACTTCAGCTGCCTCAATAAATCCATCTACATTGAAATCACGTCCATGCGTTACATAACGCATGTGCTTATTCTTCTGATTTGCGCCAGTGACCCAATGTGAACCAAGTTGTATACGAGGATCGGCATAAAGTTTAAGTCCAAATTTCTTAGCATCTTGTGGGCCAACATAACCCTTCACAAGTTCAGGCCGTTTTGCAAAATCAGCATCTTCAAATAAACGCAGATCTTTTACACCGATTAAATTAGCTTCGACACGCTTTAAATCTACTTCGCGATCGCCAGGCACTAATACTGAGATGGGATGGCCATCGGCCATCAGCAGAACATTCTTTAAAGTATCACTGGCAGAAATTCCAGCGGAGTACTTACTATTCATGACCTCAACCAAGGTATCAATAGTGGGAGTGTCCGGGGTATCGAGAATTTCCATCGCAGGTGGGTTACCAAAGTCTTTGTTCTCAATCTTTGTTGTCATCGCTTCAACATTTGCGGCATATCCACACTTAGGACAGAGAACGTAGGTATCTTCACCAGTACTACATGGCGCAAGGAACTCTTCAGATTTTGAACCGCCCATCGCTCCTGACATTGCAGAAACGATATTAAATTTCAAACCAAGGCGATTAAAAGTGGTGATGTAAGCGTCGCGATGCTTTTGATAGGAATCTTCAAGCCCAGCTTCATCAAGATCGAAAGAGTACGAATCTTTCATCACAAATTCCCTACCTCGGATAATTCCGCTGCGGGGGCGAGCTTCATCTCGATATTTAGTTTGAATTTGATAGATAGACAGTGGCAAGTCCTTGTATGAGGAGTACTCGCCTTTCACCATCAAGGTAAACATTTCCTCATGAGTTGGGCCTAATAAATAGTCGCTGCCTTTTCTATCCTGCAACCTAAATAGCGCTGGACCATATTCTTCCCAGCGGTTTGTCTTCTCATAAGGATCTTTAGGCAGAAGTGCAGGAAAGTGCACTTCTTGGAAACCTGCACGATCCATCTCTTCACGGATAACACGTTCTACATTACGTAGCGCAATTACTCCAAGTGGAAGCCAGGAAAAGATTCCTGCGGCAATAGGGCGCACATAGCCTGCGCGAACTAAAAGTTTGTGGCTTGCAACTGAGGCATCTGATGGGTCATCTCGCAAGGTGCGTAGAAAGAGAGATGACATCCGCAACATGCGGCGTAGCCTAGCGAATTACTTAACGTTTACTGTCGGTTCGCCTGAGGCGACACCGGCGGCTTCCATTTCTTCTGCAAGACGCATCGCTTCTTCAATCAAAGTTTCAACAATCTGCGCTTCTGGAACTGTCTTAATGACTTCGCCTTTAACAAATATCTGGCCTTTGCCATTTCCAGATGCAACACCGAGGTCAGCTTCGCGCGCCTCTCCAGGTCCATTTACAACGCAACCCATAACTGCAACGCGGAGGGGAACTGTCATTCCCTCCAATCCTGCTTGTACCTTTTCAGCCAATGTATACACATCAACTTGAGCGCGGCCACAGGATGGACAAGAAACAATTTCAAGTTTTCTTTGACGAAGATTGAGAGATTCAAGAATTGAAATACCAACTTTCACCTCTTCTACCGGAGGCGCTGAGAGTGAGACGCGAATAGTGTCTCCAATTCCCTCTGAAAGCAGAATTCCAAAAGCTGTGGCGGACTTTATAGTGCCTTGGAAAATTGGTCCCGCTTCAGTAACTCCAAGATGCAACGGATAGTCGCATTTTGAGGCAAGGAGTCGATAAGCCTTTACCATTGTGACTGGATCGTGGTGTTTTACAGAAATTTTAATATCAGTAAAACCATGTTCTTCAAATAACCCAATCTCCCAGAGCGCTGATTCAACTAGTGCTTCTGGCGTTGCTTTTCCATACTTTGCGAGAAGTCGAGGATCTAAAGAACCTGCATTGACTCCAATTCGGATGGGAATTCCTGCGTCTCCGGCAGCTTTAGCAACTTCTTTTACTTTGTCATCAAACTGTTTGATATTTCCAGGATTTACACGAACAGCTGCGCAGCCAGCGTCGATGGCGGCAAAGATGTACTTCGGTTGGAAGTGAATGTCGGCAATAACTGGAATCTGGGATTTCTTTGCAATGTGCTTGAGAGCATCGGCATCATCTTGGCTCGGAACTGCAACACGAACTATTTGACAACCAGATGCGGTGAGTTCGGCAATCTGTTGAAGAGTGGCATTTACGTCGGCTGTGAGAGTGGTGCACATGGATTGCACAGAGACTGGGGCATCTCCACCTACAAGGACGCTTCCAACTTTAAGTTGTTTAGATTTGCGACGAGGCGCAAGAGTAGGAAGCGGAGCTTGTGGCATTCCGAGATTGACCATGTCCGTATTCTGCCTTAAAGATTCAAATTAATCGGATTGAAGATATCGGCAAAGAGGAGCAAGAGCGTTAAGAACGCCAGCAAGATAAAGACCACCATCGTTATTGGGGTGAGTTTCTCCACATCAACGGGTCCTGGATCAGAGAGTCCTCGCGCGTGGGCAAATCGGCGACGCGCACCTTCATAGATTGCGACAGCCATATGTCCACCATCTAGCGGAAGTATCGGAAGGAGATTAAATATTCCAACGAAAATATTGAGTGATGCAACAATCAACAAAAATGTCGCAAATTTTTCAGCGGTAGTGAGGTTTCCACTAGAGACAGTTTCACCACTTACACGTGCAACACCCACAATTCCAACTAAGCCATCAGCAGTACGTTCTTCTCCAAGAAATGTCTGGCGTATGAGAGAAGGAATTTGGGCAGGAAGTCCGAGCAACGCTTTAATCGAACCTTGAAATATCGAACCTGTCGCGCTCAGAGAAGTACCAATCGCTTTAACTGGATTTTCACGGACTAATCCAACTTCATTAATGATTCCTAAGAACCCACGCACTTCACCATCCACCGTTCGTGAGGCAGGTGTAATAGGAACAGTTACCTCAGCGCCATTGCGGAGAATCAAGAGAGTTATTTCTTTATTTGCAGAAGCTCTCAAAATTGGAGTGATATCAGCCCACTCTTTCTGATCACCGTTTATTCCGATAATGCGATCCCCAGATTTAAGACCAACAAGTTTTGCGGGTGAGATGGGATCAGAAGCAGTACATTCACTTGCAGCTGGAACGCAGTCCACAACTTTAGAAACTACAGGGAGAATCTGGGATGTTCCAACGCCTGCAAACAAAGTAAAGAGCAGGAGAATCCCAAGAACGAAGTGCAGGAACGATCCCGCCCCCAACACCACCAACTTCTTTGGAACAGTAGCTAAATAGAAAGCTCGTGGCTTCACATCATCTGGAAGTTCTTCGCGAGGAGACATTCCAGAAATCTTGCAATAACCACCGGCGGGAATTGCCTTTAAACCAAATTCGGTTTCACCTCGAGTTGTCGACCAAATCCGCTTTCCAAATCCGAGGAAGAATTCGGTCACACGCATTCCGTATCGCTTTGCCGTTAGGTAATGGCCTAGTTCATGAACCATCACGGATGCCAACAATGCGACGATGAATGCAATAACTCCGATGATTCCCACGTCTTCTCCTACCGCTTCGCTAACGCTTCTTGCGCTACGCGTCGCGCATCATTCTCAATAGCGCTGACATCTTTCATATCGCGAACCACAGATTGTGCTTGACCGCCCAATGTCGTAACGGTCTTTTCAATAGTATCCACAATTGCTGTGAATGGAATCTCTTCTCTCATAAATGCAGCTACGGCAACTTCATTTGCAGCGTTGTACATCGCAGCTACTGCTCCCCCAAGCGCGCCACAGCGTTTCGCTAGCTCAACGGCCGGGAAACGCTCATGATCAATTGGCGCAAAGCTCCACGAATGTGCACTCTTCCAATCTATGGCCGGCATTGCCTGTGCAATTCGGTCGGGATGAGCAATCGCGTATGCGATAGGTCCACTCATGTTTGGCGGTGAAGCTTGGGCAATTGTTGAACCGTCTTTAAATTCCACCATGGAGTGCACTACGGATTGTGGATGAATGACAGCTTCAATCTTGTTATAGGGAATATCAAATAAATAGTGAGCTTCGATAATTTCAAGACCTTTATTGACCAAGGTAGCCGAGTTAATTGTTACGACAGGTCCCATATTCCACGTTGGATGATTGAGGGCATCTGCCAATGAAACTTGAGCTAAATCTGTCACATCTCTAAATGGTCCACCACTTGCGGTGAGAATGACTTTTTCAACATCAGAAATCTTTCCTGCCATCATCGCTTGGAATAGCGCTGAGTGTTCTGAGTCAACCGGAATAATTCGATCGCGACCATGTGCCATGACTAGATCGCCGCCTGCGACAAGTGATTCCTTATTCGCTAGTGCAACTTTATTACCAACTTCTAAAGCTGAGAGCGTCGGTCCAAGTCCAATAGATCCAGTAATTCCATTTAGAACAACATCGCATGAAAGAGCTGCAATTTGTCGAGAGGATTCTGGGCCATCAATGACTTCTGTGTGAGGTAGTGCATCGCGAAGTATCGAACCATCACTGGTTGTACCGACGATAGGAACGGAGAATTTCTTGACCTGTTCGACTAAACGTTCAAGATTGTTTGCGCCCGCGCTGAGACCAACAACGCGAAATTTCGTGGGGTTTGCTGCGATAACTTCCAGTGCTTGCACCCCGATAGACCCCGTTGAGCCCAAAATCACGATATCGCGCATGTGCTCATCTTCTCAGAAATGAGCGGGATTAATCGAAAAGATAGAATGCGCCCATGACTTCAGGTGCGAATATCCCTCAGGAAAGAAAACTCGTAACTTCAATTCCCGGCCCAAAATCCCAGGAGTTGATTAAGCGTCGCTCTGATGCAGTATCGGCCGCACTTGGCATGGCAATTCCCGTTGTCGTTGAAAAAGCTGGAGGCGGCGTGATTGTTGATGTTGATGGAAACTCCATCATTGATATGGGAGCGGGCATCGCAGTTGTAAACGTCGGAAATTCAGCGGACCGCGTTGTTAAAAATGTTCAAGCACAAGTTGAAGCATTCACACATACCTGTTTCATGATCGCTCCATATATGGGTTACATCGAAGTGTGCGAAGCGCTAAATCGTTTAACTCCAGGAACTCACAAGAAGAAATCTGCACTTTTTAACTCTGGCGCTGAAGCAGTAGAAAACGCAGTCAAGATTGCACGTAAATTTACAAATCGCCAGGCCGTTGTCGTATTTGAACATGGTT
>JACCEA011679358.1_pt1 | contig 13604 bp, 14 predicted proteins | sample 7449851 | NCBI WGS metagenome assembly JACCEA01 (sample SAMN15323453, study PRJNA562643) | freshwater metagenome | isolation source: river surface water | place: USA:Blue River Watershed | collected 2017-08-18 | reverse complement strand
CCTGGTGTTGATTCTTGTTGAGACAACCGGGAGGTTATCTTCAAGTACATGTGGTCACCAGAGTAAGAAACGATCTCTGCCACGATGCCTTTACTAGAAAGACGGAAGACAGGACCTGGTTTGAATTTGCGAACAAAGATGTCTTTGACTGCGTTGTAGTTAGGAGGTTGAGGTTTAGAAGCAAGCTTCATCAGCAAATACTTCGTGTTGTAGATCGCACAGGTAATAGGATACAGCATTTCACGCATGGTATCCAAGTATTTCCCGTACACGATTTGATTCTCACCAGAATCGTTGTAGAGTTCTTTAAACCGAATTGCAATCAAACCCAAGAGGTCTGTGAAGTCTGTGACATGCAATCCTTTCTCTACCAGCTTTTCAATGGACAGATCGTCCATGTATGTGTCTGTCGAACTGAAATGTTCTTCGACTACGGTAATGATCTTACCGGCAGTGTACTTGGGGTCTGAGATGATGTTACCCAAGGTGAGTTTCCAAAGGTCTGTGCTTTCCAGAGTCTCAGGCGTACACATGTCTGCAAAAGCATCTGTGACGTAAAAGAAACTCGTAACCAAAGAGTGCGTGGCTTCATTCCACTTCTCTTTAGGGATAGCCAGTCTGATTTCGTTCTTCTGGTAGTAGTTGCCGATCACTGTCGGGGGTTTAACTAGATCGTAAGCGCTACGAACAATATACCAGGTATCACTAGGGAAGTTTGTTTCATTGATGGTATCCTTATTACCAGCAATCGGCACAAACCCTGCGTATTTCTCAAACATCTTGGTGAAACCCATGCGAGCCAGCATGTAGTGTACCAAGGTCGAATTGGCTTTTGTCGTCAAGGCACGTTTCTTACCTTGCTTTTGTTTGTAGATGTTAGCCCAATAAACATCATGCTGAACGCGATCTTCCCCTACTACGATAGGGTAATTGATCTCTTTGAAGAACTTCATCTTGTATTGTTCAAGGCGAACAAACAGATAATCGTTCTCCGGAGAGATGACCTTGTCAGAAACGATTGGGATCAACTGGAACAAAGGCCCTCCTAAGTTCATCAGCCCACCCAGCCTAGGACTAGGAAGATGCAAGAACACATCGGGAAGGGGTTGGATATTGTTCTCTTCCACTTGGTAGGAGAGTTTGATCCGTACCAGATAGATACTTGAAGGAGCTAGTTCGTAAGTCCTTTTGGTATTCTTCGGTCTGGTAGCAAAATCAAACTCTTCCTGAGGCGAACAACGTTCCATACCACCGTAGATCAATCGCCCGTTAAAGAGCCCGTGGAAGGCCTTGTGAAGGGTTGCGTTGACACGTTCCTCCATGGCCTTAAGGTCGTAGCCTTTTAGCCGAGGGTTAGAGCTTTTAACCTCATGACACACATATCCACGCATGACCTCTTTGTTCATTTGCGGAGTAAAAAAATCCATCATGGCTTTAAAACTCGGGTCCATTAAACACTCCTTTACTTTCTGAAGAGCAAAGCTGCTCCGATAAATCCCATTAACACAGCAGGGATAAACTTGATCCACTCTGAAGTATCTTTACGTTCAGCGCTTCTTGATTCGTAGTAATCGTTGTCTCGTAAGGCTTTGGTTTCCATCTTGTCTTTGAACACAGCTTTCTCTTGCTCCAGCCGAAGAACTTCTTTCTGGTGTTCTAGTTTCTCAGCTGCAAAATCTTGTTTCAACCTTTCAAGCTTAACACGTCCTTCATTGAGTTCTTTGTCCAGTTGTTTATTCTGAGCTGCTAAGATCACATCAGGTTTACCGTTAGATTCTGCTTCTTCCTTAGATTTGTAGATGCCATACCGTTCTAAGACTTCTTCAAAACTAATTTTACCGGTTTCAGGTTCCATGGGGTAAAACGTTGTAGACACTTGGACCTTACGATTATTACTACCGTCGATCTTTGTCACGTATAAACCATTGGGCTTCTGAAGATTTACCCTCACAGGAACGCTTACTACGTTATTAGCCATGTGAATAAATCTTTTATATTCGCCTCCATCATTGTCAATGATTTCAAAGGCAAAACCACTGGGTACATCGTTTTCTGTAAAACCTAAGTCAGGACTTGACTCGATGCGGGCCTTACGACTACCGGGATGCACAGCGTCATAGATAGGCGCTACGCTAAAGAGTAGGTTAGAGTTTTCCTCAAAGATACTAGGATTCCTAAGGAAATCAGCTTCTTTGACTTCGATCTGGATCGTGACAGAACAGAGACTAAAGCCAAGCTTCTTTTCTGTATCACGTTCAATCAGATCTTCATAGATAGTGTTGACTACTTCACCACGATGGCGAAGCTCACGTACCTTTCGAATAATTTCGAATGTACCTTTGATGCTGTCTTCCTTAGGAAAACTATAAGTCATGTAAATAACAAGACGATTATAGCTGACGGTGGCACGGGAACGTTTGATAACAAAGTAATTGTTATTGTGATCTAAAGCTACAACGTCGTTTTGTAACTCATTGACCACCTGCACCCGTAAATCAAAAGTACTCTTCTCACAAGTACTGATAGTAGCTCCACCTATTAATTTTGAGTTGGAATAACTGAAGGACATTTTTTAACTCCTATGTTCTTAGAATCAATAAGAGTATATATTTACAAGTAAAAATAGAAAAGGCAAGGACTCCCGAAGGAGTCCTTGCTTGTTATGCGAATGTAAGATTAGAAATCTGTTTCTCTTTGTCGGTCAGAGGAAGGTTTAAAGCCATATAGAAGGCCTGCTGGTGGTCTTTAATGAACCGCATAAAGCCTTCACATACCCAATCACCCACACGGCTCTCTATCGCCATAATGCCTTTATTGTGAGAAGCGATAAAAAGATACTTCAATAGCTTAAGACTTTCAGGATCAGACATTTTCTCTACAAGTTCTTTGTAGTAAACATCCGTCCTGTCTTTAACGACTCCCACACTGATGCGCTGTGAAGGCTTCAGTAACAGAAAATTATCCAAGTCTACTGTAAAGCTTTCCAGCTTAGTAGGTTTAATTTTGACAACTTTGAACATAAACTTAAGATTTTAACTGTTGATCAAGAACCCACCAAAATGTCCCTGGTGTTTGATAGGTTGCGAAAATACTACTTCCTCTGCGAATGACCATTTGGCCATCCACCTTATCAAGGTTACCGATGAAAACCTTCCCATTATCTAGCACTACGACCTGTCTAGGATGAGGATCTGTATCTTTATAATCTTTGCTTTGATAAAAAGCTTTAACCTTACAAACAGACAATAAAGCCCTGACACGTTTCTTTTCATTAGACAAACAAACGATTACTCCGTTGTCTTCTTTCTGTATGATCTTTGTTCTATAGCTAGAAGTTTTGTGTGTTCCAAATAGAAAGATAGACTCACCGGGTGCTATGACAAAATTCTTAATATTATCTATTTGACCTTTGAAAATCAGAGATTGCATTAATAGATCCTCCACAAAAAATAAAGGATATAAAGAAAAAAAGAAAGAGCCGAAGCCCTTTCTTTTTGATCCCTGAATATTACTTCAGGGGGTCTTTCACTTCTTTCTTGAAGCGGGCCATCTTTTCCTTCGCTTTGTAGGCGAAGTCTGAAAAGTCCAACAACGACATCAGCGCCACTGCCTTTTTCAGCACGTAGTCGGTGTAGTCCGCAGCCATCTCGACTACGAACATCACTGCCCGTGTGTCGATTTTGACAGTCAGTGCACCGTCTTCAAGTTCTGTACGAATACAGCCTTTGTCGTTGGGTTGAAAGGCTTTCAGAGGCTTAGCTTCCTTAAGCCGCCCGAACATGCCCTCATAGGCTCGGAACTTGTCCTGGATTGCCAGGACCGGGGTCTTGAGCTTTTTCACCAGGTCTTTGGAGACCCGGACTTCGATTCCACAATCGAAACTCAGCTTGGGTGTCGAGTACTGTTCCAACCAGGATTTGTACAACCCCACAGTGTCCAACGTCAGTTGATTGTCTTTCCTTGGAAGAACGATGGCAAAGCCGTCGTTGAACAGAATACCAAACCGTCGATCGACGACACCGAATACTTCACGGTGAAGAACAACAGCGGCCGAGAACACTGTGTCCGGGTAGGTGTCCTCTACGATGTACTCATGGTAACCAACGGGGTCCAGATACCCTTCCACTGACTTTCCCAAGAACTGACCACGGGCTTCACCCGTCACCATCTTGTTCATGGTCACTTTCTCAAGGGTCAAAACGATTGCATTCATGGTAAACTCCTTTTGCATCAATTAATAAAATTTGAAGAATAGATGCGTCTTCTTCATTAAGAGTATATGTGAGTGAAAAAGTTTAGAAAGGCTTAAAAGGAGTTTTCACTAAAGCGCTTCGAAGACTATCTTTGTCTACCAGATATCCATTCAACTCTTTTACTCCGGTATCTGCGGCTTTACATAAGCGATGATAACCGTCTACCGTGCAAAGCCTACCTTCATCTTCAACTACGCAGATAGGTGTTGTTACATCAGCTTTCTTATAACGTTTAAAATCCACAGTACCATAAGGAATGATCCACTTAAGATCATTTACTTTAAACTTCTGTAATTTGATATTATTCTTTTCAATCGCTTCAAACAAAGCATTGACTGAGTAATAATTACCTTGATGGTAAAAGGTGGAGTCTTGGTCTTCTCTATATTTTACATTATTCTTAGTCATAAATCTTTAAAACCTTTTCTGTGGTAAGTTATCTTTAGGATAATCAACTATTTGATTTGGTTTCTTTATTAAAGAGATTTTTCCTTTTAACAATTGACCAAGACTAAGATAACCTATCCTTTTCATTTCAACAGGTTGAATAAACCAATGTTCTTTGTTTATACGAAAGTCAGAAGCATCTGGAGGTAAGTAAGGCTGTTGATCTGTACTATAGATAGTTACAGGCCCTATTGTTACGATATCTTTACGGTAACTGTTTTCTTCATTCGAAAGATTAATGACAGTATCTTTAATTGAGCCTTCACTCACACCGTTGATAGACAATAGACAGTTGCGAATAGAAGTTGTAACACAAACCCTTGGGATGTTCCCTTCTGTACTTATCAAAGAACTACCAGGGATCTTAGGAGTAAATACAACAACGGACCCAAGATCGATTTTACTTACATGGTAATACATAATAACAAATTCCTTGTTTATTTTCTTCAATAAGAGTATATGTGCCTTTCTTTTTTACTAAACAGCATAAAAGAAAAAGACCTAGGCCCCGAAGGGCCTAGGTCTTGCTCTCATAGAGGCTGTCTCAAAAACACTAAGGTTTAGGGCACAGTTTTCATCTGCACAACACCGTCGATCTTCAGAGGATCGGTCAGGGTCGTCAGGTAAGGCACCTTGCTCAGAACTTCCTTCACGCCATTGACTTGCAGTCGGGCCATGATGGGGTTCAGAACCATGAACTCGTAACGGGGTTGCACTTGCGTTTCAGCGAAGTACGAACCTTCACGGGTCATGTTAGCAGCCAGCACCAGCTCAGGCGACATCACGAGATGGCCGAAGTTGAAGATGCAAGGCTCGTTAGCCGACTCTTGACCAGGCATACGGAACGACATGAAGATTTGACCACGGACCTTGTAGTTCAGGGTCGTCGTCAGCACCATGTCAAAGTCACCCAGCGTGCGCAGCTCGCCTGGTTCCATGATGTAGCGTGCGATGATAGGATCGGTCAGCACGTTCACTTGAGGAGCAGGCAGGGTACCACCAGACTGGATATCCGTACCAGCCTTGAACTGCGAGTCCGTGTACAGACGGGCAGCGATGTCACGCAGCTTCACCACGATAGCGGCTTGGATGTCCTTAGCGCGGTCCGAAGACTTGATCGAGTCAACGTACTTGGTCAGATCAATGGTGTCTTCCGTATAGGTAGGCACCAGGAAGAACTGAGCCAGACCCAGCAGGTCAGTCGCTTCAGCGTCGGTATCACGCATGTCCACATAAGAAGCCATCGTGTCAGCCGTACGGATGATGTGATCGATCGCTTCGTTTTCGATACGCACACGCACCAGGGCTTGCAGGTTGGTCAGGTCTTGTGCATCTTGCTCTTCTTGCTTGTGGGCAGGACGCTCAGCAGTGATAGGATCACGGTAAGGCACGACGTAGTGATAGTTGAAGCGACGCGTGTTGATACGGTCACCCACTTGACGGCGGTTAGCGTTGGTGCGGAAAGCTTCCAGGTCGTAACCCAGAAGTTCAAACGCAGCCACAGCATCCTTGATAGCGTTGAAAGCAGCACCAGAAGTGATTTCTTCTTGGGTAGCAGCATCCACCAGAGCCACCATCGTCACGGTAGGAGTATTCACCTTACCATTGGTCGTTTCCACGTTGATCACACCACCCACTTGGATAGCCAGCTTCAGACGCAGGTCACCAGTTGCCAGAGCAGCCAGAGGGCCAGTCAGAGCAGCACCCGTGTAACGCTTCAGGTTCTTGCCCACAGCGACGTTAGTACGCATGTTGAGCAGGATTTCCATCTGGTCACCTTGTTGGGCGCCCACGAACACCGAAGTCTTCAGACCGGCAGTAGCCAGACGGATGATGTCGTCACCAGACTTGATGTAGATGGCTTCCAGCTTCGCGCCGGGTTCGATCACATCACGATGGCCAGGAGCACCAGTCTTCAGCAGAGCATCAGTCGTCGACACACCGATCAGGTTCACGTCTTGACCAAACTTCAGAGGAGCAGTGGTCACCTTACGGTTACCGAAGCTCTTCACAGCAGCAGGGATCACAGCAGCGTCAACGAACTTGTCCAGGTTCTCAGCGCGCACTACTGGCACCACGAGGGTTTCATAGCGGTTCAGAACGGTAGGATCGGCAAAAGCACGAGCCACGTTGCGACGAGCAAACTTGGTCTTCTCACCGGTGATTTCGTGGTAAGCGCCATTGAACACCGTCAGGAGGTTCAGGCCGATTTCCAGCGACACTTGGTCAGGGTTGATAAAGATTGGTGGGAACCAAGCCATCACAACGTCGGTCTGACGGGTAATAGCAGCGTTGAAACCCATCGAGTAAGCCACAGACTTACGAACGTCGATGTTGTTGAAAGCTTCTTGACGCAGGGTCACCTTGGTGCCAAGCGAAGAACCGTTCATCAGAACAGCACCGGAGGGCAGTTGAGGAGCACCCAGTTCACGACCTTCCGAACCTTGATAACCCACGGCCATAGCGTAACCCAGCTGAGCAGCTTGTTGGGCACGGGCAGTCATGGCTTCCGAACGATAGTTCAGACCCTTCGAAGGAGCCTGCTGGTCTTGGTTGGCCGAGAAGTCCAGCGTATCAACGATAGCTTGAGCCATATGTTGAGCCGTTTGAGCAGCCACACCAAGGACTTGACCACCTTCAGGACTACGACGGCTTTCCGAACGCAGAACGACATCACCCAGATTGCGGTTAGGCTGGATGCCATCTTTTTCCAACGAAGTCATAACCGACTTCACTGCACCGTTGAACGTAGCAGCAGCGCCGCCGTAGTTCGATGCACCATTAACGATACCAAATTGAGACATAGTTTTTCCTCTTTCTAGAAAGAAATTGAGAGCTTTACAAACTTACTGAACAAATCCGACTGATGTAGATCCGCTGCTGGAATAGTGCTCTGACACAACTCCAAACAATTTCGATAAAATTTCTTTACAGAGACCTTATCATCCAAACATTTGAAGAATCCGTGTTCGACGCCAACGATCAAAACACCGTTAGCAACACCCAAACTATAGAGCGAGTCCTCACCCATTATATTCTTAGTCTCAGATGTACCACGTACATAAGCCAGAACAGTTTCCTTATAGGTCACTGAATTCATAGCTGGTTGAATGTGGTTTCGAATTTCATCTTGATTGTCTGTGTTACGAGACAAGCTAGTGAAAAGAGCAGGGGTTTCTCCTAATTCTTGGAGTTGGAAGTGACCACGTACTTCTTGATCCAAAGTCATAGAAAAAGCCAGATCCGAAGCACTAGCCAACTGACGGAGCTTGGCATAAGCCTTCGGTTCTATAAGATTAATGTTCAAAGACACCATAGCGTCTTTAACAGGTGTAGTGACGAACACCACTGGGATACTATTCATACCACCTCTCGTTTGTTTAATTAACCAAAGACCTCTTTGAAATGAGGTACTCAAATAGAGGTCCTGACTGAGACCTTATACTCACTTGATTGGGATAATCTTACTATATAAGGGATAAATTTAAGTAGACGTATATCTTGTAGTTGAAAAACAAAAAGTTCATTGACAAGAAAGAGTTACCTCATGCTTGACCCTAAATTGTTGCTAGCTCGCTCCATTACCCTGCTCTACCGTGAAAGTCTTCTGAATAATCCAAACGACAGCAGTGTGGAGATGGTGCGTAACATCTTGAAAGATGTCCATCCTGGAGAGAACTCCATCGGACTGAGCGAAGACAAGAAAATCATTACCGCTTTGAAGGTCACCGCCAACGGGATGTGTGATAACTTCAAGGACGATATGGATCCGGTTGATTTGATCCAACAGGTTCAGATCGCTTGTGAATCTGATAACAAACTGTTTGATGCTATTAAAACAGCCATCGAAGCAGACTATAGCGATTCTTCCTTGAAGAAGTCTGTGATCGCTATCCGTAAACAACTCGACACCCATTTCCGTGAAAAGGAAATCGCTGAATCTTTTCGAAAGGCTTCTGCAGACATTAACTTCCACCGTGAGAAGATTGCGGATATCTCTAACTATGTTCAAGAGTTCATTACCAAGATTGAACCTTTGACCATGGCTACGAAGATTAAGGATCCTGCTATCTTGGCTTCTGTCGACTTTGGTAACAACGAAGAGATCCGAAAGATCTTTCAGTCGATCAAAGATGAAGACGGTGTGGCTCGCGTTTATAAGACAGGTTTTAAGGGTATGAACGAAATGGGAGACGGAGGACTTCATACTCCTGAATCTTCCATGAACCTTTCATTACCACATAACTATAAGTCTGGCATGAGTTTGAGTTTGTATTCTCAAGTCATGCGGTATAACACTCCTAAGACCATCGACAAGACAAAGATCCCTTGCATGGTGCGTATCTCTTTTGAAGACGAGATGCCTAACATCATGAAGTTCTTGTTTACTCAGATGCGTTATACTGAGACAAGACAGTATGTTAACTTTGATGACTATGAATCTGACTTTGTCAGTGAATATGTCATGACCAACCTTCAGAAGAATGGTTGGCGGGTTATCATGTTGCGGGTAGATCCTACATCTTGGACGTATAAGGATGTGTTTAACTACATTACTTCCTTAGAAGCCCAGGGTTATAGTATCGAAGGTCTTTGGTTAGACTACATGGGGTTGTTACCTACAACAGGATGTATCCAGGGTAATGCCGGTGAAGCTCTTCGGGATATGCTGCGTCGTTTCCGTAACTTTGCAGCCGCCAAGGGTATGCTGTTTCAGACTCCTCATCAACTGTCTACTGAAGCCAAGTCTTTGCTACGTGGCCAAACCACTCCTGCTATGTTTGTTAAGGATGTAGCTGAGAAAGGTTATGCTGCTGGATGTAAACAATTAGACCAAGAACTTGACCTTGAATTCTATCATCATAAGTTTGCCCATGGTAAACAATGGTATCTGGGTGTACAGCGAGGAAAGCATCGCGGGCACATGATCCAAGATGAGAAGAAGTTCTTTATTCTTCCTTTCCCTTCTAACCTGATGCCTATCCCGGATGATATCAATGATGACGGACCGATCATACGGCGTATTGGTGCTTCTACCCAAACCAACAAAGAAGATGAAGATCTTACCATGATTTAAATAGAACCTTATCTACTTCCCCTTGTTGGGGAAGTAGATAATAGCCTTTAACTGACATCTTGTGATATCAATCCCCATTTAACCTGAAAGCTCTTTCGATGTTTTCAAAAGCACTTCGTAAATTTATCCCCATCATTTCAACCCCAGTCTCTCCTAGTATTAAACAAAACACTAATGTACAAGTAATGACCAAAGTAAAAGAAGACATGCACGGCTTTCTCCATCAAAGCTTTTGTAGTCATTCTTGTCCTCGACAATTGGTCATACCCAGAGAGCGTATAAAAGAGGTCATGCTTAAACATGGCTATGAGGTCAAAGAAGGCCAAACAGACTTTAAAGAGTCTGTTTACCTGGCTGCAGAACAATTGATCCAAGAAGCCATTCAGTTTAAAAAACACTAAACAAAAAAGAACATCCCCTAGGAGCCGTGAGGCTCCTAGGGGGTTTCCAGCTACTAATGAGTTCTGATCATTTCCTTTAACAGAAAACAACCAGAAGGCTATAAAGCTTCAGAAGACGAGAGAGAAGAGATGAGTCGCTAGAACAAAAGTCTAGGCATTTACTCAGAGGTTCAAGTCTCTCTAAAACTGAATAGCCATACTATATTAGTTTTTAGAGAAGCCTGTATTGACTTGACCAAAACCTGCATAGTTTGCTTTAGAGGCTGGAGAACCATTACGGTTCTGAGTGTTGTCCACAATACCAAACTTACCTGACGTAGGCTTTGGATTGGTCGTCTTGTTGATCAACGTTGTTTCAGGCAGCTTAGGTGTTGCCATAGAAACAATGGTGTTTGAAGACTCCCAAGGCAACGTGTTGGTATTGACTTGGACCTTGACAGTGACTTCAGGACTTTCAGTCACGACCTTGGCATGGGCTTTGTCAGAGGCTTTCTTGACAGCTTCACGGAAAGACATCTTCTTACCCATGGTACGGTGATTACTCCCTGATTTCTTCTTATCAGGTTTCTTGTGTGCCACAGGCTTATTTGTCTTTACTTGGGTAGCTGATTCTTTGCTCGAAACAACAGAAGCTTCTTTGGAAGTCTTCTGATCTTGTTTCTGCACTTCTTTTTGTGCTACCTTCAGAGCCGATTCGCTTTTATTAGCAGAATCGATGGCTTTCTTCATGGCTTCAGTGGCTTTAGACATTATCTTCTCCATTTGTCTTCACGTAGAAGAACTTAGTGTTAAACTTCAATCCGTCTTCAGAGGTGTCGGACCAAGAAGACTTGATACTCCATCCTTCTTGCTGATACAGAAGTTCAGGAAAAACAGGAGCAAAGGTATCACCCTCGCAAACCAGTTTGTTTACAGTGACATAGATTTCATTGGCTAAAGGGTATCCGAGTTCAAGAACTTTGGTTCCTCCAATAAAGTAAAGATATTCCGTTGTAACTTCTAATCCTTCCAGGGATTGGATCACTTGTACCCCTTCTGGTACTTGGTAGTCAACATCGGAAGTCAAAACGATATTGACACGATTAGGCAAAGGTTTGATCGGGAGAGACTCCCAAGTTTTCCTTCCCATAATAACTGTCTGGTTAATAGTTAAATTTTTGAAATGCTGAAGGTCGGATAGGAATTCGTCAGGTATCTTTCCATCTCGCCCAATGACTCCGTTAAAAGACTGAGACCAGATCAAGCCAATTTTCTTTGGAAGCTTCATGAATTTGTATTTTGTTAAAGGTTAAACAGCTACTTCGTAGGCAATCTTAGGATGGTGTGTGTAATTGTTGATGACGATATCTTCCACTGTGAAAGCATACAAGTCTTTCTTATCCTTGGGAAGTGTAATCGTAGGATAAGGCAGGGGTACGCGACTGAGTTGCTCTGGGACCTTGTCTAGGTGATTCAAGTAGATATGGGTGTCACAAGACACGATGATTAGTTCACCAGGCTCCATATCCAAGCAATGCGCCATCAGGATCGTCATGATCGCATACTGGCAAACATTATAAGGTCGGCCAATCATCACGTCTGAACTGGACATATAGAACATACAGTTCAAGACTTTCTTGAGTTCTCCTTGTTCATCTTCACGATCTGTGACCATGAACTGAATACTAGAGTGACAAGGTGTCAATGCTGCTTTGCCAGCCAAGACGTTCTCGATCGGTGTTTTATCTTCCGACCCTACGGTGTCTGGGTGAAACGCTGTGATGCGGTGACGAGAGCTGTAAGGCTTTTCTTTCAACCCTTTCATGACCATAGCCAACTGGTCAAAGGTTTGATTGAACAACCCCAAGGCAAAGCGGTCAAACTCTTCTTTGGTATTTCGTTCAGGACATTGACCCATGACGATCTCAGCGGCAAAGTATTCTTTGTACTTAGCGATCTTGTCTGAAGGGATATCGTCAACAGACTTCACCCATTCCAAAGGGATCTTGTTAACCCGAGGGAAGTTACGCCACATGGCGCCATACATAGGACCGATCGTGTCGATGTATTCAGACAGGCCTTCTTTCATCGACTTGACATAGTCCTCGTTCTTAAAGAACTCCTTGTAGGCTTCATCGTCAGAGTCATTCGCAGCCTGTTTGATTCGTTCGATATAAGCGTCGATGTCTTGTTCAGTAGGAGACCACTTACGCCAGAAATGAACACCCAGGTCTTCAATCTTGGTAGATCCCTTGATAAATCCAAGGATCTCTCGGGTCAAAGTCTTGAGAAACAACTGGGTGGTTGTATCAGCAGGCAAGGTGTTGTTACGAAGGTCATAACGCTCAAAGGCACCAAACTGACGCCTACGCCCTTTACCGGTACGGTCTTGGTAGTCACGGGCGTTATGATAAACAGAAGAGATCGTTTCAAGGTAAGGTGTTGTCATTGGGTGTTTTCTACTTTACGGATGATTTGCTGGAGTGTAAACATTTTACAGTCGTCGATAGACATTACGTCTGTATTTAATAAATGTATTCCAACAGAAGAATTAGAGAGGCTTCCACAAAGATGACCAAACGTATATTTGTAATTGTCGTAGATCGTCTTTCGATAAGCCACGCCTGAAGCTTCAAAACGATCTAAAGTATCGTTCTTAGTAGAAGCCTTGAGACGCTGTTCCATGGTTTCAAAGTTGACTTCAAAAAGAAAATAGTCAACAGGTACCTTGTTAGCTAACAAAGTAGCAGCAGTATTTAAAGCTGTTCGGATACTATCGTCTGTGATCTGAAGGATCTGATAGGCTTGAAGGGATTGAAACCAACGGTCAAGTAAGACGATCTTACCGTTTTCCAAATCTTTCTCTACCTGTTCTAGAACACTAGACAATCCAGTCAGGTAAGCAAAGGTTTGTTCGTAGACGGTCTTGGCTTCAATACGAGCAATGTCTCGGACCTTTTCACCCAAAGGAGTTCCACCAGGACTACGGTATAAAACAACATCAGATCCATAAAGCGTTTTAAGCTTATCAAAACAATACTGAGAAACAGTTGTCTTACCCGTAAAGTCTAAACCTTCAAATACAAAAGCTTTTGATTTCATTCTTTCAATCCTTTATTTTATTCATTCCATACACTTAAATAATAAAAATTTAAGCAGATAGTTAAGGAGGGGTTACCCCTCCTTAACTTCACTTAAACCTTTATTGAACTGCCTTCTTCAAAGCCTCAAGAGCCGCTTTCATTTCTTCTGTAGCTTTACCGTTGTTGAACGCTTCATGTGCTTTTTGCATAACAACCGTGGTTTGGTGTTCTTCAGAGTTTTCCAGATGCTGAATTCGAGTTTGTAGAATTTCCAAATTTTCATTAGTCATTTTCAGGTAGTTTTCATAAGTCTCTTTCTGACTCAACATCATTCTTTCAAATTGATACAAAGACACCAGTTGAT
>JACCEA010313599.1_pt1 | contig 13605 bp, 11 predicted proteins | sample 7449851 | NCBI WGS metagenome assembly JACCEA01 (sample SAMN15323453, study PRJNA562643) | freshwater metagenome | isolation source: river surface water | place: USA:Blue River Watershed | collected 2017-08-18 | reverse complement strand
GAACTCAACTGGGCAAGATTCAGACAACGATCCATCCGACAGCGATGATAATGATCCTCATGGCGGCGAAGACAACGAATCAAAGTAAGCGGTCGGTATTATTGTTGGTTGTTCAATTTATTTATTTTTGTCAAAGGTGGGACTCCATAGTGGATGTTCTTGATTTGATTGATAAGGAATCTATATTGTCCCCTTCTCAAGTGCTCTCAATTTTAAGTATTAATCCCGAGTTGCCATTGTACATCGTCGCAGAATATGTATCCAATACATTTAAAGATTTGAGTGATAGTATTGCATCAATAGAATCAGACATTAAAAATGCTGCGACTAAGTTGGAGACTATTACATTTTCTTCACAAGCAGAAAGCGAGGTAAAGTTTGAATGTATCCAAGTCCGAAATACGCTTAATGGTTTATCGGTTAATAGATCAATAATATGCGGGCTAAACATGCACAAGAGAAAGCTCTACGAAAGGCGCGGATCGGATACGACGACGATGATGATGATGACGATGACGACCTTGAAGATAAGATAGTGAATCTGGTAAGCAATGTCGTTTTGTTGTCCCACTCTTTCCTTATATCTGCTTTTTGTAGCAAAAGGAGAAAGAGAAATGGATGTCAATTCGCAAAAATCAAATTGAAGTCTCTAAAGATCATGAGACGTTCTACAAGGACTTAGACAATAGTACTGATGGATTTTCTACTATCGCATCATATTTTGGACGTTCTCTAGTTGAATATTCATAAATTTGAAAATATTGTAGATTAGTTAATTTGTATAATCATGAAGTGCTTGGAAGGCCTAAATAAACAATTTGTTTCTTTTTCTGTAATTTCCAGCTTTCATTTTGTCAATTTGGAATTACATTATATTCAGTATTGTATAATATACTTCTTTTACAGCTGTATTCCAGGGTTTCATTAACCCAGCAGTGCTGCACAATACCTGTCCGTATTCCCGGTTAAATCTGATTTCTAAAATGGAGGGTGTTTAAAAAAATAATAAGCTAGAGTTTTAGCAATCACACCAGTATGGAACCAATTATCACCCATGTGCGGGCGAAAAAATGGTCATGACATAGCACACTGCAATCGTACCAGCCGATGAACATGACCATCTATGTCTATGACTAAGGCCTAAGAAGGTTGTGCTATTTACTGGCTTAACTTCACTTCAACACAAAAAGATGTGGAGGTATCTACCCTCGCCCTATCACGTCAATCGCCCAATTCTCAAATTCGACTTCATTCTCAGATTAAAAGTTATGTAAACGGCACCTGGAACTGACGCATAACCAACTTCAAATAGGTATACTTCTATATGTCAATTTTTTAAGACATAGGAATAGCATAAATACTCAAGTGTCCGACCGCTGATATGCTAACAAATAAAATGCCAAATTGGAAATGCCAAATTCCTTATTGCATCATACATACTAAAATAATTGCATCAATACGAATTTGACCAGCAGCATGGAGACAACTTTCAGTCAACCCACGATTTGGCAGCCGATGTGTATTGGGGAAGATAGTGAAGAAGTTATTCCTATCGCGGTTGCAGTACCAGATGAACACGGTTCTTATCGCTCCTTGAACCAACCGGTCCCTTCTGCCCCATTCCAAACCTTCCATGTTCCATCAAATCCAAGTAGTTTACCGTTGTATTCCTCAACTGATGGTAGCGCTATCGTTAATAATGACCGTCAGGCGGTGATGGCATCGACTATTGCTGGATTACAAACGTCCGCAAGAATTGAGCAGCGCATTTTACAATCTAATTTTGATAATATCATCGATTTAACGGTGGATCCGGATGCTATTCGACTTGACCCCAACAATTTAAAGCAGCAGAATCCAATTGTAACGATCGAAGAACAGAGAATTGCGGAGAAAATTAGGCAAGAAACTACTTTGAATGCATCACGCGGGGGATACCATATTTCTGAATATAAGTCGATGTATGAATCAACTTCAGATGGTGCAAATTGTGGTGGGTATCAAATTAGTGAGTATAAGTCAATGTACGATCCATAAAATTAAACTTGTTGTTCTCTCGGTGGTTACTACTTTCAATAAAACATATATCGACTTTTGCTAACTATATGTTCCATGTTTGACACTCCTTTTGATTGACACTATGTGTATATTTTCTTGGTTTTATCTGAAGATTTAGATATTTCCTGTCCAATTCCAACTATGATGGGGACATGTCATGATTTGCAAAGTTGAATAGGATCGTTTCTGAAGGATTTTTCACGACTTAATTGTAAATATGCGCTGTTCGATGTGAGAATACAATATGGACTCATGCGCAGCGTTACTATAAAGAATGGAATGTGTTAATTAGTATCATCATAGAATTGATTGCTTCGTTCGCCGACGGAGTGAACAATTCGTTACAATCAATGAATTTGGATACATGGGTGAGGGTTGCATTATTCGCATTGGAACTTCAGTTAACTTAATACATACGATACTTAGCATCTAAGCCGCCTAATTCGGGCCTCAGCATGAATGAATATGACTTCATGTAACAAGTTTTTTCTATTGTAATTAACCTGCCATTTGGCAGCTAATTCTCGTTTGAATATTTGAGGATTTGAGGATTTCGCGTCGGTTGAAGATCGTCAAATCGGAACCACAAATCATCGCTAAATCCGCTACTTTTTGCACATTTTCATTGCTCATTCACTTTTGCAACCTATTGCCATTTAAGTAACTTGACACAATCTGTACTTACTAAAATGGCCAAAAACGAGAAAGTAGTCGAAGAGGAGGAGAGTGTTGAGGAGAGCGTTGAAGAGGACGAAGAAGATGATGACGATGATGGTGATGATTATGAGCCCACCATGGCGGATTTATATACTGGAAAATATGTAAGTAGTTTTGCATAAAAGATTGGTATCGTTCTGACTGTTCTATGGCGTTTCTACAGAAAGAGGAAGGAGAAGACGACGATGAAGATTTTGAAGGAGGTGATGACGACAATGATGAAGATGAAGATATTGAAGACGACGGCGACGAAGAAGATGAGGACGATGAAGATTTTGATGAGGACGAAGAGGGCGACGAAGACGATGATGAAAGTGAGGATGATGCACCCAAAAAATCTGGAGGGAAACGAAAGGCTGATGGAGTAGAAGATGCAGATGATAAGGTTACAAAGAAACGTTAGACTTCAACTGGTGTAGTTTCTTATATGCGCAACAGAAAATGATCAAGTTCTATTTTTTTGAACTTTGAAATTCCTATTGCATCTCAATCCAATGTTTGTTTAATTTTCCGGGTAGTGGTCGTATCAAATTACATTGTGCATGATATTTGAGTAATTGTTGTATTTTTGTTAAATATTTTACCTTTGTTGATAGAGCATGCGCTTACTTAAATGGTGAGTGGTTGGGGTCTGCAATTGTTTTGTTAGTACAGATTATTAAAAAGTTAAGAAGACATCTTCAATTTAACGCTCCTTTTCATATCATCCTATCGTCATGTATTTAACGCGTATGTGCCTCGTGTCAAAATAGGTGGCAAATTCTGTGAGTGATTGTTAAATATGATGATATTCAATTATGCTGGTCATTGGAAAATATTATAACATCATAATAAGAAATAAATAATCGTGCGATGAATCACATTGCAACATCAACATCCAGGGATACTATGTATGATCATCGAGAAGGTTATGACAACAACAAGAGATACCTTTTTGATGATATTGAGCACCTTAGAACCTCCTCAAATATAAACCCTCTAAGTCAGCACCGTAGAGGATACAATTCAAAGATAATGACACTTATAGTAATGATCATTGTAATTGCTTTCTTGGAATTGATAACAGGTGGTGCCTTAATTAGGGGAACTTTATCATATCTTCAGCAGAGAAAGATAAGAAGCAATATCCTCCACAATCCCGATCAAGAATTGAAGAAACTGGTTGATAGAGGCTGTAATGTCATACCGCCATTGCCTATTTATGATCCTATTGCATTGGGTAGAATTGCGAATAGTATGCAAAAGATTATTAATAACAAGAAGAAGTCGATTGCAGTTGGAATTTTCACAGTCCCTCGATCTAATACGCCACTTTCATCTAGCGCTGTCCACGGCTCTGTTTCGTCGTCACAAGATCAACCTTTTATCCCTGATTACTTGTATATTGAAGTAATGAGTATATTGGATACATTGATGACGCCGTTACGTTCTTCAAGTGGATGGACTCGATATGAAACACCTTATTATGATACAAATAATAATGGTACAAGTAAACATAATAATATTGATAATAATGAAGATGATGAATTACTACTCGACATTGATTATATTCATGTTTTTGATGGTAGTCCCCCAACAACTGGTGCTAATTCTAATGATGTTAGTGAACATGGTAAGTATTTCGCTTATTCTCCCCATGTAAAAGTTCATCGACTAATTCGAAAGTTATTGGAACAATATAAAAATGATAGTCAGTCAGTCGATAAAAACTTACATCAAATTCTAACAATAAAACCATTTCATTCAATGGCACCACATCGAAAGGCTTCATTGAACTATTATTTAGCTTTGCAATATCTTGTAGATAGATATGGAAATAGTGTAGATGGTTATTTAATGTTAGAAGATGATTTAATATTTGATCCACGAGCAGCTCGTATTATCTATCAATCTTTACAACATCTTCAACAATTGGATTTCGAGCATTTCTTAATTGACGGTTATGCTCGTGGATTCCCACGATCAAAAGAAGAAGAAGAACAAGCTGATCAACAATTGTTTGCAGAAGGAACTGGAGCAGATCAATTAGGAATTTTAATTCCATACCATGGAAAGGAGCACTGTTGTTCACAATCGTTTCTTTTGTCTCCAGCTGCTGCCAAAGATGCTATTCCATTGATTGAACGATCTCTTAATGGTAGTGAACCATATCTACCTTTGGATTTGTATTTAACATCATCACTTCTGAGATTACCTGATTTTCGTTATTATTTTGCAAAGAAATGTTGGGTTCAGCATATCGGTTTTCCTTTTCTAGGGTTAGGAACATTTCATCGTGGTTGTAGTCGCATGAGTTTCGATTAATTGCAGCTTTGTAAGTATCATAATGTAATATTATATATAAATGAGTACTTCATTACAAAATTAACACCTACACACGGAATAAAAACCACCCGGTGAAGTTTAAATTACATTTCATCCCAAGGAATTCTTTCAATATGTGAAAAGAATCGCCCTGTGTTGTCATCTTCGCTGCGGAATACTCTGAAATAGAACTCAGGAAGGTTAAAATCACTGTTTGCCGCTAGTTCCGTTCTCATCATTTGAACGAATTCCTGAAGAGATAGTAAATACTATAAGATAATGTTTAAGATGAAACTACTAACCTCGTCGTGAGTAATACAAACTAATTGGAAGTTTTGCTGCTTTGATCGCCCAACAATCAAGCGGCCTAAAGCTTGAGCTAAACCAGCTTTGTTAGGTTCGTCAAGATTTGTTGTTGGTTCATCAAGAGCCAAGATTCCACAATTTAAACAGAATGTTTCAGCAAGAGCCAAACGAATTACCACCGATGCCAGGACTTTTTGACCTGCAGAACAACGACCTCTCATATCAAGGGGTAAACCACCTTTCTTCATAACAACGCGATAATTATATGACTTCCCTGCACCAGAGGTTGTTGCAGCGGTACCATCTTCCAGTTCTCCCATTCCAGACTCAAGCTCAATTGTATCGATATCTTGACCTTGATAAATCATTTGCCATAATTCGCGAATTATCTTGTTGATCTCCCTAATCTTTAATGTATGAAAATTCATCAATGCCTTTTCCCTGAAGAGAGAGAGAGAGAGAATGACAATAATGCAATAGGTATATTTACATTTCTACAACTTACAATGCAGAATGATAATTTGTTAAATCTACCACTGCAAGATTTGTTGTTTCAAATTCAATATTAATCTTACGATGTCGTTTATCAACATCACGATAATCAGGATGATTTAATTTTTTCATTGTTTCTTGAATATTTTGTTGTAAAACAGTTAATTTACCTTTTGAAACATCACGCTCTGATTGTAATGTTTGTCTTTCACGTTCACGTAATTTTTTTTCACGTTCAGCTTGTTCTAATTGATTTAATGCTTGTATTCCACCACTTTTTTCTTGTAAATCATGTAATTGTTGACGATATTGTATTAAATCACGACGTAAAATACGTAAATCAATATTTCCTTGTACATTTCTTTTAACATGTTCTTCTGAATTAACTTCTTGTGTTAATTTTAATATATTAGGATTTATTTTATCAATATCATTTTGTTTAATATTAATAGTATTTTTTAAACGTTCTAATGAATCATCAACACTACCAAGATTCATATCTTGAAATTGACGATCTAATTGTTCACTTTGTACTAAAACACGTTGATAATCATCAGTATCCCTTTTTAAACTTTCTTGTTTTTCCATTAATGTTTTATGTAAAGTATCATATTCACGTTGTTTTATGGTCAATTCATTCTTTGCTAATGTTGTTTCACGTTGAAATATTTCACGATCACGTAATAATTCAATTTTACGATTTTCAATATCAACTAATTTTGATTGTTCTTTTTTTATCGCATTTTCAACTTCAATTGCTTTACTACCATCAAGTCGTGCAGAGGAAAGTGTACTCTCAAGATCTCCTAATTCTCTTTGTACCATGACACTACGTTTTAATAGATTTGCTTCTTCAGTAGATAATTGTTCTTTTTTTGTTTGTAAACGATCTTTTTCTTCAACATTGTGACGATGTTGTCTTTCAAAATCTTCAAAACTTCCTGTTGAGAGAGAGAGAGAGAGAGAGAAATGAATCACATTTCAATAGAATAAATAAATGTACTAACCGGTAGTAAGATCATATGACATAGAACTACTAGATGAACTCATGGATAGAAATGATTGTGATAAACGTTTTCTTTTATGTAAAAATTCTTGTTTTTTATGTTCTAATGACGACCATTTTGAGACAAGATCTTCACATGATCTTTGTACAATTTGTAATTGATTAACATCATCTTCATATTGATCAACATCATGTTGTAATTGTGGTAAATCATTTTGTTGATAACGATCTTTTTCTTCTAATAAAAGTTTCATTGAATTTTCAATTCCAATAATTTCACTTTTACTTTGTAATAATGGTAACATAATAGATTGTAATGATTGTATTTTTGCATTAACTTCACTACATTTGGTTAATACTTCTTTATGTTCTTCAACACTTGTTGGTTCACCATTATTATTACCATTATTATCTTCCATTAAAGAAAATAATGCTTTTGTACGTTCTTCAAAACTTTGTACAATACGTGGATCTGTCATACCTTGTCCACAACATGGACATTGATTAGGATTTTTTTGACGAATTTTTTTTAAACGTTTCATAAATCCTTTTCCTGCTTTAGCAATTATCATTAATTCTCTTGCTTCATCTTCTGTTAATTTTCCTGCTTGTACAATTTCTTCTAATGATGCAGAAAAATCAATTGGATCTAATGAAGAATCATTTAATACTGGACCAGAACGTAATTCATTTAAACTGGTTATTGCACTACGTAATTCTTGTTCTTTTTCTGCAATTAAACGTAATTTTGGTTGAATAAGATTGATACGTTCTCGATGAGATGATAATAAAGCATCATTGGCAGCAATATTTGACTTTACTGTCGCCATTTCTTGTTTCTTGGTATTTAATTTGCGTTGTGATTGTTGTAAATGTCCAGTTAATTGACTTAAAAATGTTTCAAAATCAGCAATTGATTGAGGGAGACGTCCTGAAGAACTTGCTGAAGCAGCACCACCTCCACCATAGAGTGGAACAATGTCTTTCAATAATCCACGATTGGTGGAAAAGAGACTATCGATATCATTTGGAATACTTGAAAGATCAGTTTCAATTTGCTTCACACTTGCATCTACAGCAGCCAACTAGAGAGGGATAGAGAGGAAGATATGATCAGCAAAAGCATTGATTGTCTGACAATCTACTTACTTCTCCACGCAAACTACTCAAATCAGCCAAAGCTTTTCCATCATTAACAATTTGCTCTTGCAAGTTACGAATTGTGTCATTGATTTCCTGATAACCAAGAACAGATTGTGATAGGATCGACTATATATGCTATAAATGACCAAGTGTTTTACCTTCAATTCTTTTTTTAGTTCATCCGATCTGACTTTAAATGATGTCATAAAATCATCGTGATTCTTTTTTGCTTGTTCATACTCTTCTTGGCGAGATTGAATGATATTCTTCACATTCCCAAGACGATTCATTTCAGACTTTTTTGCATCCAATTCACGATTCGCTGCTTTGGCTTCTTCATTTTTATATGATAACTCATTTTCAACTTTACTCAATTTATTCTGAGCTTCCTTTTCTGCTCGATCAGCTTGATTCACTGATGATTTCAATTGAGAAAGAGTTCCCTGGTTTTCATTCGAACAACGCTGGTTCTGAAAGACAACAGAATATAAAATATACCATTCAAGGAATTTCACACATCACCTTACCTCAGCGTTAAGAAAACTTGATATATCCTTTGCAACACGGGGATTCCACTGGCCACTAAACGAAGGCATTCCAGTGTAGCGTTTTCCCAATTCAGTAGCAATCTTCACTTGATCATTTTTCAAAGAATCAATTTGACCACGCAAAGCATTTGCTTGACCTTTCTTTTTATTTACTTCGTCCATTTGAGTACGACATTTCTGGATTTCGCTATTCAATGCATCAACATTGCTCTTCAAAGAACGCAATTCGCGTTGTCTAGCAGACATTTCTTGGTCGAAATTGGTGAGCATTTGTTGCAAATCATCATCGGAAAGTTCTATCATTTCTCTTTCCAAAGATTTTGTCTTATCTGCAATTCGTCTTTCATTCTCACCAATCTTATTCTCTAAAGTTTTCAACTGAGTTGAATTACTGCTCGCTTTGTCAATAATTTGAATTGCTGCTTGTAACTTAGCATCATTAGCAGCAAGTTTTTGATTGATCTCTTCCAATCCTTCTTGCATCTCAGTCAGTTTCGTCTGGTATTGGGTGTGATCATTCTTCAATTGTAGGGAATTTTGAAGATGGACTCCAATTGCTGCCAAATCAACTTTTAAATTCTTTGCTTTTTCAACATAATCTTTCTTTGTCTTTTTCAATTCATCTAATGCTTTAGTATAACGTGTTGATTCAAAAATATCATCAAACTTTTTCTTCAACACTGCACTTTCTTGCATAGGCCAATTACTGTCTTCCTGATGTACAAAAATAACGTTTTCCAGAATTGCAGGAGAGACTCCAAGATTTTCAGGGATCAATCTGTCCATATCCATGCATTTGTAACTGGAGCTAACTACTTGCCCACTATCATTAGTTGTTCGAATAGTACCTTCTAACGCTTTGAACTCGGTCTTCGCCTTCTTCTTGGTTACTTGGAGAGAACGAACTGCAAGACAATCTCGGCCTCCTCGATTTTTGAAAAGTAGCTTGATGTGAGCTTTGACCTCTGCCGCATCCGTCATCCCAGGGTCGTTTACCATACTATGACCACTATGTAAAAATAATTAAGTAGGTGACCAGTGATGGTACATAAGATTAACTTACTTCTTGCAGTTGGGAGGGACCGAGCCAGTGCAACAGTACTTCAAACTTTCAATAATTGTGGTTTTACCACACCCATTCGCACCGACAATCATAGTCAATGGGGTGTAGAATTGAATGACTTCATCTGAATCTGGTCCAAATGATCGAATCCCTCGAATTTGTAATTTTGAAATACTTGACATAGCCGTTTGAAAAATGAACCAATGAAAATTAGGTTATCACAAATGGATGGACAATACGATATTTCTATTTCCTTCGAAAACAATCAGACTATATGATTAAAATATACCTACAATAGGATTTCCCAATAATGTCGATTCGCCTTTTCATTCATTCTGGATTCTGAGGATTTGCTCAGCGACATTTTATCCCCATTGGTCCGAAGGTAAAAGTCGTTTTTCCAAATTTGCACACGGTTTTTGGTACACTGCTTTGTTGCCGGTTCTGTGCTGTATGATGCAAGAGGCAGCGGCAGATGAGCTGGTGGCTGTGTGCCTGTGTGCCTCGAAAATCCAAAACAGAGAATTGGAGTTAATTCAATCCGTTCTTGAACTATCCACACCAACACTATCCCACACACGGGAGGGTACCACATTGTTCCACTTGAACCAGTGGAGGCAAAGATTGGAAGCTTGAAACATTTTAATCTCAGGTATCCTTTGGTAGTCCCTTAATTAAGTTTGATAGTTTGATAGTACAGTAGGTCTAATTGATGAGAGATAGATCAAATCTCGTTCTGGTGATTCTTCTCGTTAGTATTGAAATACAGTTGAGATAATTTATTTGCCAGTCGGCTTTTACGTTTGATTTGGTTTGCTTCCTTAGTTCCCGGTTTTCCACCTATAATTGCAGCCCTTTCAAACAATACGGTGACTGGTTACATTCCTCACGGTTGTTGTGTTGTTCGGTTTTTCTTGATCATTTTCCCTGTAAATAAAGTTCTTATTCATCCCATCCGTAGGAATTAATTTGGTGGTGCCTACTTACGTACAAAAGTCATTGTTTCTCTCGTGTTGTTGCTAAAACTCCTATTATAGATAGTTTTATTATATTTCCTCTTGTCTTGCTCTTCTAATCCCCTGAATATTTTAAATAACTCGTCATTGTTGGCTTCGAGCGTGCTTCTGTCTTTAGGCACTTAAACTTTTCTCTATTGAATTACTTAACCTTATTCTCTTTCTTGCATAACCTGAATATAGTTTGGTCACCCTGTTCCAGTGAAGCTCTCAGTCGAAGTGAAACTGTGTTCTGTGTGCTGATTCACGTGTCACTCAAAAATTTGATTACGTTTTGTGGTTGTTAATATTTTGTCTAATTTTGTGCCTCTGGCACTGGTACACCCTTATATTTTTTTCTTTGTAACTCTTCGTTGTAACTTTTCCTTCTTACACTTGATCCAACTTCAATATCTAGATATGTCAAATCATAATGCTAGTGGTAGCGTAAATGGGAGCCATATCAATTTTCGCAATAATTCATCGACATCAAGTACTGAGTTGGTACCACTTAGCTCATCTGGTAATGGACAATCCAACTTACTATCTCTCAATAACGGACCTCTACTGGGTATGAACAACTTACCGCAGTCCCCCTTGATGAATACGGGAATGATGTCAAATTCTGCTGCAATCCATCAAAGTGGTCTTTTTTCGGGTCAACCCAATGATAATCCTCTTTCCACGGGTTCTTCAAACAATGGTCCAATTAGCCAATCTGCACTTTTAATGGACAATGCGGCCAGTGCAGCAGCGATTCAGATGGAGATCTGGAGACATTGGCAGTATCTTCAAGCTCTAGGAGTATTATCTGCGAGATATATGTCTGCCGGTATGTCGTCATCCACCGGATCTGAATGTTCTGACAATGGAAACATGCCTAACGGCGATATGACATCGGCAATGATGAGTATGATGAATATGAGTCCTTATATGGCCATGATGGCTGGAGGAATGGCTGGATTGGGAGGTATGGGATTTGGATATAATGGCGCAAACATGCTGTCTCCTATGCTTGCCAATGGAAGTGGTAATATGCCAAGTAATATCGCTGCCATGCAAGCCATGATGGCTCAAAGCAACCCCCTAATGGCCATGATGTATCAATCATGCATACAAGCACAACAGCAACAGCAGCAACAAGCAGGTGTATATTCCTCATCTCAATCAGCAAATACTGACAAGATGCCGTTACCAGAACCTCTCCAATACGGTGGTTCGACTGTATCAGGTAATAAGACGAGCAGTCACTTGAACAATAATTTGAAACAAACTAATCATAGTCATAGTATATATAATAATCGTAATAATAAAACTAACTATAATCTTTCTGGTAGCAGTAGTAACAATCAGAAGATTATTAGTTCATGCCATTCTACTTCCACTGTAAATAGGGATGCTTCAAGCAGTGGGTGTTCTCAGTTTCATAGTTCCAGTGGTAAATCTACTATCATTGGTCGTTCAAATACTCAAGGGATTTCCGGTAACATTGGTGGGATCGGAAATGGTACAGGATTCAAAGAGACTCACCGTAGTCCGCATCGCCCAGTCACTTCTATCACTGCTAACACGATTAATAATAATAGCAACAGTAGCAATAATAATGGTAACAATCATAATATTTCCAACACTAACAATAGTTCTACTTCAAATCGATCCAAGCGTACTGTGGATTATCAACGTCATATTGTTGAAAGTTTTTATCAAGAAGGTATGTCAATACGAATCTTTTGTAAAAAATATGATTTGGCTCCAACAACGTTTTGTCGTTGGAAAAATAAATATATGAAATTATTAAATCTTGGAAAAGGGGAACATAATGAAATGAATAGCAGTCTGATAGTTGATGAAGATGATCCTTTGGATTGTGAAGACGTTGATGATACGACTGATCATGGTCAAAAGGATGAACGAGTAACAAATTATTTGCAACTTTTAGGTGAGCACCGTAGGCAAGGCGATAAAGGGGAGGTTGGTCTCGATGATGAAGCTGACGATGATGACAATGGTGCTCCTTATGAAGATGATGAAGATGAAGTCGATGACTTGGATATCTCGGCAGATGGCTCAGAATCAGGAAAGATGGTGAAGAAAAATAGTTTGATGAAGACGAATGCAAACAATGATAATCAGGTGGAAGGTATCGGAGATACTATTCCTGTCACCGCGTTAATAAGGCCTGCGTGCATTGATGAACAAGCGGAAATAGATGCGTTGAAAGGGATTCAAGAACAAGCCGAATTGTTGATTCAACAAGCCCATGCCAATTACGATAAAGAGCAAAAATCAAATTCAATGGTAGTCTTTGATGAAACAACTGCACGGAAGATGAAAGGAATAATCCGTAAACTAAGTTTTGATGCTGCAGTGAGCACCTCATTGAGAAGACATATCTTACCAAGTGGCTTTCAAGTTCATGATGAAGATATTAAGGATTGTGTTAAATATTTTGTACGAAAAATTAATCAACAAAGAGTGGATGAGAAAATCAGAAAAAATCCTCAACAAGTTCAAGAAGAATTGACATTGATGAAAACTGATGATGCCTATGACAAGATTGATAATATGAAACAGACAGACAATAACGATTATCAACATGAAAATACTAATACCTATTTGGCCCAAGACAGTAGTAATGGTTATAGTGTTTGCAAGAACTGGAGTAATATGGAAAGTAAAACTACTGAACCACAAGATGAACACAACGATTTTAACAATAATAATCAAGTTGATAGGATTCTATCAAGCAACAAAAAGAGAATAAGAGATGGAGACAGGGAAATGATTGAAAAAACATGTTTAGTTGAAGAAACAAGGAAATACCAATTGGAAAAGAATCTTGAAGTCAATAAAGTTGAGGATGAGCTTTATGAAAGTGAAAATGAAGATGGAAGAGATAGTGAGGAAGATGGAGTTATTGAAAATAGTGACAGTGAATTCAGTGAGGATGGAGAGAGTGATTCGGCAACTTAT
>JACCEA012036087.1_pt1 | contig 13606 bp, 4 predicted proteins | sample 7449851 | NCBI WGS metagenome assembly JACCEA01 (sample SAMN15323453, study PRJNA562643) | freshwater metagenome | isolation source: river surface water | place: USA:Blue River Watershed | collected 2017-08-18 | reverse complement strand
TTGGGTGCGGCACTGGGCACCAATGAACAGGTCAAAGTGTATGTGGACGGCGTGGCCCAAGCCGGCACGGCCACCGTCACTGGCACAGGCTGGACCTACACATTGCCTACGCAAACGGTGGGTGCGCACACCGTCAAAGTGCAGGTGGAGGATGCAGGTGGCACCGTCAAGTTTGCACAAAGCCAAACTCTCAACGTGGCCTCAGCCACAGCCCCCACCACCACGGTATCTACCTTGGTGGTGAGCGACGATGTGGGCACCAGCGCAGCATATTCAGCGGGCAACGCTACAGGCACCATTGCTACCGGCACCAGCACCGACGACGCCACGCCGACCCTGAGCGGAACCTTGAGCGCCGCTTTGGGCGTGGGCGAAGTGGTGCAGGTGTTTGATGGCGCAACGCTGTTGGGCAATGCCACGGTCTCGGGTGGCACCAATTGGAGCTACCAAACCACTGCACAAACCGTGGGCAGCCACGTCTACAGTGCCAAGGTGGTCAACGCCGCCAGCGGCTTGTCCACTGCCGCGCAAAGCAGCACGGCGGTGGTCAATAGCCTGAGTGCCCCCACAGTCAACGTGGATACGGGGGTTGTGGCGCAAAACGGTGTGCGCTACATCCTGGTCAAACAAAATGGGGCGTCCACCAACCAATTGTTTCTTGGTGAGGTCGAAGTATGGGTAGGTGGCGTCAACCTTGCCTTGGGCAAAGCCGTGACGGCCGGACGCTCTGCAGAGGCAGGCTTCTTCAACAGCAATGTGACCGACGGATCGGTGGAGGGCTCCACGGGTTACGTCTCTTACACCAACACCAACGACAACTGGGTGCAAGTGGATCTGGGCGCTAACTATGCGGTGGACTCCGTGACGGTCAAAGCCCGAAGTGGGTACACGACAAATCTTGCCAATCTCGATGTTTTTGCGGGCACGCAAAGCCTGAGTGGCCAGACCTATAGCCAATTGCTGGCAGACACCGCAGTGGCCCACTTTGGCGGGACGGGCAGCAGCCCGGCTGCCATCAACAACGTGGCTGCCACGGCGGCGCAGGCCGTTGCAGGCATCAGCATCATCGATGACACCCCCACCCTGAGCGGCACTCTGGGCGTGGCCTTGGGCACCAACGAGCAGTTGAAGGTGTATGTAGACGGGGTGGCCCAAACGGGCACTGCGACCGTCAACGGCACCAGCTGGACCTATACATTGTCCTCGCAAACAGTGGGGGCGCACACGGCCAAGGTGCAGGTAGAAGATATCTCCACCGGGGCGGTCAAGATTGCACAGAATGTGCCTTTCACCGTACAGGCGGGGACTGCACCCAGTACGACTGTGGACACTTTGGTGGTGACAGATGATGCTGGTGTGAGCAGCAACAGCACAGGCGCGGTTTACTCAGCAGGCAACGCCACCGGAGCCGTAGCCACTGGCACCAGCACCGACGACACCACACCCACCCTGGGCGGCAACTTGAGTGCAGCGCTGGCGGCTGGCCAAGTGGTGCAAGTGTTTGACGGTGCCACGCTGCTGGGCAATGCCACCGTCTCGGGCACCACTTGGAGCTTTCAGACCACGGCGCAAAGCGTGGGCAGCCATGTCTACAGTGCCAAGGTGGTGGACACGGCCAGCGGCCTGTCCAGTGCGGCCCAAAGCAGCACCGCCGTTGTGAACAGCCTGAGCCCATTCGCGGTGACGGTGGACACAGGCAGCGTGTCATCCAACGCCGTGCGATACATCCTGGTCAAGCAAGACGGCACGTTGGCGGACAAGCTGTTCATCAATGAAATTGAGGTGTATGTGGGCGGCGTCAATGTGGCCCTGGGCAAGGCGGTGACCGCGGGCCCCGGTGTCAATGATGGTGTGGCATACCCTACCGACGGTGTCACCGATGGCGTTTTAGCCCGCAATGATGGCCACGGCTATGCCACGTTTAACGTCGTGAGCGATAGCTGGGTTCAGGTCGATTTGGGTGCGCTGTATGTGCTGGATTCGGTCACGCTCAAAGCACTGTCCGCAGAAGACGTCACCCTGATCAAAAACGTTGACGTTTTTGCCGCGGCGCAAAGCATCAGCAGCCAGACCTACAGCCAGCTGCTGGCCAACACCGCAGTGACCCGTTGGGGCGGCACTGGCCCCAGCCCAGGCTACAGCACCAGCTTTGCGGCGCCAGTCTCCAGCCCCGATGTGAGCGTCATCGACACCACGCCCACCTTGAGCGGCACTTTGGGTGCGGCCTTGGGCACCAACGAGCAGGTCAAGGTGTATGTGGATGGCGTGGCCCAGGCGGGCACCGCCACGGTCTCTGGCACCGGCTGGACATACACGTTGCCCACGCAAACGGTGGGCAGCCATACCGTCAAAGTGCAGATAGAAGACGTCACCAGCAACGCCGTCAAGTTTGCACAAAGCCAGGTGCTCAATGTGGCCTCCACCGCAGCCCCCAATAAAACGGTGACCACCTTGGTGGTGAGCGACGATGTGGGCAACACAAGTGCGGGTTCGGCTTACACCGTAGGCAATGCCAACGGCTCGGTTGCCACGGGTAGCAGCACCGACGACAGCACGCCCACCCTGAGTGGTGGTTTAAGCGCCGTGTTGGATGCTGGCGAAGTGGTGCAGGTGTTTGACGGGGCCACTCTGCTGGGCAATGCGACGGTCACGGGTACCACCTGGAGCTACCAAACCACCGCGCAGACCGTGGGCAGTCATGTTTACAGTGCCAAGGTGGTCAACGCCGCCAGCGGCCTGTCCAGCGCAGCGCAAAGCAGCACGGTCGTTGTCAACAGCCTGGGCTGGGCCAGCGTGGGCGACAACGCCGGTGCAGTGCAGGGCAATGTCTTAAAGACAGGCGCGGTGCAGTCGGCTGCCGTGGCCACTGACAACACCACGCCCACCTTGGGTGGCAGCTTGGGCGCCGCATTGGGCACCAACGAACGTGTGGCCGTGTATGTGGATGGTGTGTTCAATGGCGCGGCCAGCGTGAACGGTCTGGCTTGGAGCTACACACCTGCATCCGCGCTGTCCACAGCCAGCCACACCGTGGAAGTTCGGCTGGAAGACGCCACCACCTTCGTCAGCAAAATGGCGCTGTCCCAAGAGGTGACGATTGTGGGCGCGAGCGCCCCGACCACCGTGGTGGGCAGTATCGTGGTGACCGATGCGGCCAACCGCCTGAGCGCTGGCGACGCCACGGGTGTGGTGGGCAACAACGCCAGCACCAACGACACAGCCCCTGTCATCAGTGGCGGCTTGAGCGCCACATTGCAGAGCGGCGAGGTGGTGCAGGTGTTTGATGGCGCCACCTTGTTGGGCAACGCCACGGTCACCGGGGCTACTTGGACTTTTACGCCCGCCAGCGGACTGACCTTGGGCAGTCATACCTTGAGTGCCAAGGTCACGCAAACGGGCAACGGCTTGTCTAGCACCGCGGTAACCGCCGTGGTGAATGAGCAGGCCCTCAGCAGCGTGAGCGTGACCCCCACCGGCGGCACGGCTGATGCGGGCGGTGTGCGCTATGTGATGGTGCGCCGCGCGCCGGGCAGTGCGGACTTGTTCTCCTTAGGCGACATTGCGGTGTACGGCAACGGCGGTGAAAACCTGGCCATGGGCAAAACCGTCACGTCCAACCTCACCGCAGCAGCAGGTTCACCGCTGAGCAATGTGGTGGATGACAAGGGCGATGCCAGCTACTTCAGCAGTGCCAGCACCACCACCGATGGCTGGGTGCAGATTGACTTGGGTGCGGTGTACAACGTGAGCAGTGTGAAGCTGTCTCCCCAGTCGGACAACTACAGCACGATGAGTGGCAGCTATGTGTTCTTGTCCGCCACCAGCATGGCGGCGAGTTCTCTGGCGACGCTGCAAGGCGGTGGCGGCGGCGTGGTTTATCTGGGCCAGACGCCGGTGACCGTCCGAGACAATGCCGACAAGATCGACCCACAGGGCCTGGTGTTCAATTACGTCGCGCCTGAAGTGAGCAGCACGGCGACCGGCGCGACCGTGTCGGGCACCTTGGCCACTGCGCTCAACCCAGCGACCGAGGTGCTGGGCGTGTATGTGGACGGTGTGCGCAAGGGCACTGCGAGCGTAGCGGGCGACTTGAGCTGGACGGCCAACCTGACGGGCCTGACTGAGGGCGCACACACCATCAAAGTGCAGGTGGAAGACACCAACACCGGTGCTGTCCACTTGGCGCAAAGTCGCACCCTCAATGTGGTGGCCGCTGCTGCACCGACCACCACAGCAAGCATCATCAATGCTGTTGACGATGTGAGCTTGAGTGCCCATACCAGCAGCAGCGCTACCGGTGCGGTGGCCAGTGGCCGCAGCACGGACGACACCACGCCAACCATCGTTGGCACACTCAGCGCCACGCTGAAAGCCGGTGAGGTGGTGCAGGTGCTGGACGGCACGACGGTGCTGGGCACGGCGATCGTGTCTGGGACCACCTGGTCCTTCACTGCAAGCGCTACCGCACCGCTGACTGCGGGCAGCCATGCATTGACCGCCAAGGTGGTCAATACCGCTAACAACACAGCGGGCACGGCGTCGGCAGCGTACACGGTGAACGTGGAGAGTTTGAGCGCCATATCCTTGAGTGTGGACAGCGGCAACGGTCCTGCTGCTGTCACCGCCCGTTATGTGATGGTGCGCAAACCCAATGCCGCCTCTTTTGTGGACATCAATGAATTGGAGGTGTGGTCGGCCGGCGTGAACGTGGCCTTGGGCAAAGCCGTCGCCGTTGCGGGGAATAACTTCTACTACACCGGCTATGACGCTATGCAGGGCACGGACGGCATCAAGAACAGCCTGGAGTTCAACCGCACCCATTCTGCATCGCTTGGCAATTTGAGCCAAACTGACAGCCCGTGGATTCAGATTGACTTGGGGGCCAATGTGGCCATCGACCGCATTTCGCTGCTGAGCCATTACTTGACCGGCAGCCATGTGCTGGTATCGCAACAAGACATGCGCGGCACCAGCCTGAGCCAATTGCTGGCAGGTGCTGGTGGCGCGGTGTCGTTAGGTCTAACGTCGGCCAATGCGCGCCAAGAGCAAAGCTTCGCTGCCAGCACCGTGACCGACACCACACCCACGGTCAGTGGCACCTTGGGTGCCGCGTTGGGCGTGGGTGAGCAGTTGGGCATCTATGTGGACGGTGTCTACAGTGGCAACGCCACGGTCACTGGAACAGCGTGGACCTACACCTTGCCCACGCAAGGCACGGGCAAGCACACGGTGGTGGCGCAGGTAGAAGACACCGCGCACAAAGCCAGCTTGGTGCAGTCGATGGACATCACCATCACAGCGGCTGCCACGCAAAACGTGACCAATTTTGCGGCGGCGCTGACGTCTGCCGCACCGGGCCAGGCCCAGGTGCAAGGGGTGCTGAGCGCGGGCTTGGTGACTGGCCAAAAAGTGGGGGTGTACGACGGTGCCAACTTGCTGGGCTATGCCAGCGTTGACGCAGGCGGGACAGGCTGGAGCTACACCGCCAGCGGCTTGGGCAACGGGGCCCATGCCCTGTCGGCCAAGGTGCTCAATGCGGATGGCAGCGTGGGCAGTGGTACGGCAGGCAGTGGTTCTGTGACCGTGACCGCGGCCGCACCGACCCAGCTTGTGAGCGTCATCAGTGCGGTGGAGTCTGCGGGTGCCTTCAACATGGCAGCAGCGGCGATCCATCAAGTGTCTCCTGGCAGTACGGGGCTGTGGGTCACCCAAGACACCACGCCCAGTTTCTACGGCACCTTGAGCTCCGCACTCAACAGCGGCGCGACAACGGGTGAAACCATCAAGGTGTACGACAACGGCGTGGAAGTGGTGGGTGCCAGTGTGAGCGTGAGCGGCTTGAGCTGGAACTACACCGCATCGGCCTTGAGCGAAGGCCAGCACGCCTTCACCTTCAAGGTGGCCAGCGGTGCCAACGTGGGCGCTGCCAGCGCGGCTTATACCGTTGAGGTGGACGCGGTGGTGAGCAACACTGCCACGATTGACAGCGTGACCGACAACACCGGCGCTTTGACGGGCAGCCTGGCTTCAGGGGACACCACGGACGATGCGCAGTGGGTGATTGGCGGCAAGTTGGCCACGGCCCAGTACGGCAGAGTGGAGCTGTATGACAACGGCAGCAAGATCGCCACGATCGATGTGCTGGGCACCAACAGCTGGAGCTACACCACCGATCCGCTCGGTAGCGGCGCGCATGCGCTGACGGCCAAGTTTGTCAACACGGCGGGTGTTGCGGGTGCTGCATCGGCTGCCTTTAACCTGACGCTGGGCAGCCAGGACGGCATTTTGACCCCTGTGACCACGGGCAGCGTGGATGCGGTGGCGTTCTCCAACTCGGGGCAGACGCTGGACTTCACGCAGTTCACCGCAGGCGTCAAATCCATCGATAAGGTGGACTTAGGCGCCTTCGGTGGCAACGTGGTCAAGGTGAGCGCCGCTGATGTGTTCGAGGCCAACACGGGCTTGTTCACCTCGGGCTTCACCTTCAGCAATGCGCAAGACGGCACCAACGCCAGCACGTATCACCAGATGCTGTTGACGGGCAGTGGCAGCGCCCTCAAAGGTGCCAGCACGGTGCAGCTGGCGGAGGCGGCCAACGTGAACACCTCGGCATGGGCTTTGACCGGTACGGCACAAAATGGTGCAGACATGTACAACGTCTATACCAACTTGACGACCAATGACCAACAGTTGTTGATCAACCAGAACTTGTCAGTGATCAACGCAGTGCTTTAAGTTTGTGGTCTATTCCAAAACGGCTCATGACAAAAACATGAGCCGTTTTTTGTGTGCGAACTGGACCGTTGAAAGTGTGAGCGATGTCTAATCATTTGTTAAGTTTTGGTTGGGTGTTGGCAATATGCAGTGGGTTGAGTTTCTTACCAGCCTTGGCACAACAGTCTCCAGCACCCCAGGCCCCGGCGCTGGTGGTGCATGTGGTGAACCGTTTGAGTTTTGGCATGGCACCGGGCGATGTGCAGCGGGTCACACAGATGGGGGTGGACCGCTACATTGCCGAGCAACTGGCGCCCGAGCAACTGCCGTTGCCCAGCAGCTTGGTGCACCAATTGGAGGGGCTGGACACTTTGAAGCTGTCGCAAAAAGCGCTGATTCAGCAGTTTCAAGAAGCCAAAAAAGAGGTCAGAACCGACCGGGCCACCGGCAAGCCGTTGCAGCGCGATTTTTACCAATCACTGGTGGCCGAGTCGGGCCAAGCACGCTTGCTGCGCAACCTGCAAAGTCCACGGCAGCTCGAAGAGGTGATGGTGGATTTTTGGTTCAACCATTTCAATGTGTTCCAAGGCAAGGGGATGACGCGTGCGCTGGTGGTGAACTATGAACAAGAGGCGATTCGCCCGCATGCGATGGGCCGTTTCCGCGACTTGCTGGGCGCCACAGCTCACCACCCAGCCATGCTGTTTTATTTGGACAACTGGCTGTCTGCGGCGCCAGATTCAAAGTCGCGCAAAAAATCAACGGGGGCAGGCAAAGCGACAGGTTTGAATGAAAATTACGCGCGCGAGCTCATGGAGTTGCACACCTTGGGCGTGGATGGGGCCTATACCCAAGCCGATGTGACCCAACTTTCCCGCATGTTGACGGGCTGGACTATCAACGCCCAACGCGGTGCAGGCGCTTCGGCGTTTTATTTCGACGCGGCCCGGCATGACCGGGGCACCAAACAGTGGCTGGGCCACAGTGTGGGTCACCAAAACCAAGCCGAGGGTGAGCAGGCGCTCGATGTGCTCGCGTCCGCACCGGCTACGGCACGGCACATTGCCTTTAAATTGGCGCAGTATTTTGTGGCCGATGTGCCGCCGCCGGCTTTGGTGGAGCGCTTGAGTCAACGGTTTCAAGCCACGCAGGGGGACATTCGTGCCGTGCTTCAAACCTTGTTTGACAGCGCCGAGTTTCGTGACCCGAAGGTGTATGGGGCCAAGTTCAAAAGCCCCTACCGCTATGTGCTCTCCGTGGTGCGTGCGGCCGGTGAGCCGGTGGGGCCCGTGCGCCCACTCTTGAATTCACTGACCCAGATGGGCATGCCGCTGTATGGCTGTCAAACGCCGGATGGCTACAAAAACACACAAGACGCCTGGTTGAACCCCGATGCCATGACCAGCCGGGTTGATTTTGCGGTGAGCTTTGCATCGGGCCAGTTTCCCAAGGGGCAGTCTGAGATGGTCTTCGAGGAGCCGGTCGGCAAGATCAAGGTGAACCCGGACCCCCAGTTGCAGCCGCAAGCCGCGCCTGTTTTGAACCCCAAAGGGCGAATGAAGCCGGTGGATGCTGTTCGTTTGCAACAAACGCTTGGCGGCCGTGTGTCACCTCAATTGAGAGAAGCGTTGCAGGCCGCCGACGTTTTACTGCGCTCGGCATTGGTGTTGGGCAGCCCCGATTTCATGCATTACTAAGGTCAAGAGGTTCGCTATGCACAGAAGACAATTCTTGACCCACGCCACATCGGGTGCTGTGGGCTTCATGGCGGTCGGACCTCACGCATGGGCGGCGAGGGGAGACGCCGCTGGTGCAAGCTCAAAGCGCTTGGTCGTGGTGTTTTTGCGGGGTGCTGTGGATGGCTTGAGTGTGGTGGTGCCTTATGCCGATGCCGACTATGCGCGATGGCGCCCCACGATTGCAGTGGCCAAGCCGGGTGCCGAAGATGGGGCATTGGATTTGGATGGCCAATTTGGCCTGCACCCGGCACTGGCCCCCCTGATGCCCTATTGGCAAGCCGGGCAATTGGCTTTTGTGCACGCCGCTGGTTCGAGCATTGTCACGCGTTCGCATTTTGATGCGCAGGATGACATGGAGTCGGGCACGCCTGGCCGCAAGTCCACGGCCGATGGTTGGATGAACCGTTTGCTCGGTGAGTTGCAGCGGCTACCGCCGCATCAACGTTCGGCGACACAAGCGGTCAGCGTTGGCGCTGTGATGCCCCGAATTTTCAGTGGACACAACACGGTGGCCAATATCCCAAGCGGTCTGGCGACGACACGCCCTTCGGCGTTGGATCAAGCGCCTGTGGGGCGTGCGTTTGACAAACTCTACAGTGCAGACGACCCACTGGCCGCGTCTTATCGGGCTTCTCGCGAGGCACGGGAAGAAATTCAGGCGTCCTTGCACAGCCCCATGTTGCAAGAAGAGATGATGCGGGCCAACAACGGCGCACCTTTGCCAGATGGCTTTGCCAAAGACGCGGGCAAACTGGCCACGCTGATGCGCAACGATGCCCATGTGCAACTGGGTTTCATGGCGTTGGGCGGTTGGGACACCCATGCCAACCAAGGCAACGGAACGGGGCAATTGGCCAAACGGCTGGCCCCCTTGGGGCAGGGTTTGGCCGCGATGGCGCAACAGCTGGGCCCAGTGTTCAAGGACACGGTGATCGTGGTGATGTCCGAATTTGGCCGCACGGTGCGCGAGAACGGCAACCGGGGGACTGACCATGGTCATGGCAACGTCATGTGGGTGCTGGGGGGGGCGGTGGCTGGGGCAAAAGTTCACGGTCCATGGCCTGGGCTGCAGGCCAAAGCCCTTTACGAGGGCAGAGACTTGGCCGTCACCACAGATTTTCGATCGGTGTTGTCAGAGGTGCTGACACACCATGTGTCTTTGCCGGCTGTTGCGTTGGCACGGGTGTTCCCCAATCAGACCTTCAATTCCAAAGGGGCATTGGGCTTGATCCGGGCTTGATCCGGACCTGATGCAGGCAATCGCAGGGCAGATCGGGAAATCAGTTTACATTTGAACCATCGCATCAAGGGGCTGACCAACCCTTGACTTGGGGCTACACACATGAGTCGGGACATGCATCACTGTTCAAACACCACCCGCAAATGGCTGGGCGCCATGCTGTGTGCCTGTGTGGCCATGTCGGCGTTCGCACAGCCAATTCCAAGTCGGCTAGAGGGCGTTATCAAAAGCCAAAAATTGCGTGTTTGCATTTGGCCTGAGTATTACGGCATTACTTACCGGAACCCCAAAACCCAGTTGCTGGAAGGTGTGGATGCTGAAATGGCGCTCGAATTGGGCAAAGACTTGGGCGTCAGCGTTGAATTTGTAGATTCGTCTTTTGCAAACCTCGTTGCCGATGTGACAGGCAACAAGTGCGATGTCGCCATGTTCGCCGTCGGTGTCACGCCGCAACGGACTGAGAAATTGCGATTCACGCAACCTACCTTGGTGAGTGATATTTACGGCATCACCACGCGTACGAATCGGCACATCAAAACGTGGGCAGACATTGACCAGCCCGGGGTGGTGGTGGCGGTCATGAAAGGCACTTTGCATGAGCCCGTGATGCGCGAACGATTGAAGGCGGCCACACTTAAGATTGTGGACTCGCCCATGGCGCGTGAACAAGAGGTGACCTCGGGCCGTGCGGATGTCTTTATGACCGACTATCCGTACAGCCGAAGAATGCTAGAAACGACCGATTGGGCGCGTTTGGTGTCTCCCACCAACCCCTTTCATGCCACACCCTATGCCTATGCCATGGCCCCTGGTGACGAGAAATGGGCGCTTCGTTTGGAGCAATTTGTGCGCGATGTTAAACAAGATGGACGCTTGATGAAAACCGCTTTGCGCTACAAACTCAACCCCATCGTCGTACAACCCTAAATGATTCAATTCAGTCGAGGTTATTCTCGTTTCGTCTACCTCTACTTGGGGTTGTTTTTTCTGTCGGTTTTAGGGGGGGTCGGGTATTCGGCTCACCTGGATCGCAGTGTGCAGTTGTCGAATCAGTTGCAGCGTGCGCAAGCCAACGCCCTGGTTCTGGAAGACCAAATCACACAAACCTTCCAGCTGATTGAAAACATGGTTCTGACGCTGCCGGAGTTGTCAGACACAGCGTTGGCTAAGGCCAAACCTGAGGCGCTCAACCGCTTGCTGACCCGCTTGCACTTCAGTCAACCCGCTTTGCGATCGCTGTCCATGGTGAATGCACAGGGCCGCATCATGGCAAGCACAAATGCATCGAATGTGGGTGTCCAACCCGACTTGGGCGAATTCGCGCCAACCGACACCGGCGCGGGTCTATTTTCGGGCTTGAGGGTGGGTACGATGATGGCGGGGCGGGATTACGCCGACGGCCTCAAGATCTTGCCAGACGCTCAGGGTGTGCAAGCCAGCCGTTCATTTTTACCCTTGGTTTTTCGCTTGGGCGAAGGGGCCGATGCGGTGTGGATCTTGGCCGCCATCAATCCAGATTATTTACTCAACCGCATGGAGCGCTATCGGCAAATCAACAGCGATTGGTTTGAGTTGGTGCGTTTTGATGGCCAATTGTTGATGAGTTCGCAAGAGGACCCTGTTTCGTCATCATTTTCTTTATTGAAGCTTCTTCCAGAGATTCAGCGCCAAGAAATTGGCACCCATTCCGACAAATGGTTAACGGCTTTCCGTGCGTCATCGCGCTATCCATTCATTGTCACTTTTCAAGTAGATTGTGATGCGGTCTTGCTGCAATGGGCCAGCCAGTTTGGGCGCTTGTTGGCTTGGACTGTGGCGGCACTGTGTGCGGTACTGGCGGTGACCGTGGTGTTGATGCGCCAAGTTCATTTGAGCGAAAAGACAGAGCAGGAACAGCAACTGGAGATTGCCAAATCGCGTGACAGAGCAGAGGCGGCAACGCTTGCAAAAAGCCAGTTTTTGGCCAACATGAGTCACGAAATCAGGACGCCTATGAACGGGGTCATTGGGATGAACCAGTTGGCATTGGAAGAGGCGTTGCCCCCTCAGGCAGAGCGGTATGTGCGCAGTGCGCATGCTGCTGCCGTTTCTTTGCTTCGAATTTTGAATGACATCCTTGATTTTTCAAAAATCGAAGCGGGCAAGATGGAGATCGAGTCGGTCCGATTTAATTTGTCGGAGTTGCTTCAGGATCTGGTGGCCATGCAGCAACTGATGGCGGAAGACCGATCGCTTGTTCTGGTGCTGGAGATGGCTCCCACAACACCTGTTTGGATTCAAGCAGATCCTTTGCGTATTTCGCAAATATTGAACAACTTGTTGAGCAATGCGATGAAGTTCACGTCCAGTGGGCGTGTGACGTTAAAGGTCTCTGAGTTTCCCAAAAACATACTGCACCTTGAGGTTCAAGACCAAGGCGTGGGGATGACGGACGAGCAGTTGGACAAGCTGTTTGAACCCTTTCACCAAGCGGACACCTCGACCACTCGAATTTTTGGTGGCACGGGTTTGGGCTTGGCGATTTGCAAGCAATTGAGCGACCGTATGGGAGGGCACATTTCGGTGGTCAGTCAATTGGGCGTGGGCAGCACCTTTTGTGTCGACCTGCCATTTGAAAAGGCTGAGGCACCGAGCACTGTTCACAAATTGCCATCTGCCAAAACCCATGCACACAGTGGCTTTGACTTTACGGGGGTCCGTGTGTTGGTGGTTGAAGACAATGTCCTTAACCGGCAGTTGTTGATGGCTTTGCTTAAAAAAGTGAACATTGACGCCGTGGTGGCGACACAAGGCGAAGAGGCTATCGCCTTGCTTGCGCAAGCCGAAGAGCCCTTTGATTTGATATTCATGGACATTCAAATGCCCGTCATGGATGGCATGGACACCACCAAGCACATCCGCACCAACCCAAGTTACAACGCCTTGCCCATCATTGCGATCACGGCCAATGCCATGCCCGATGAACGCCGCAGATGTCTGGATGTGGGCATGCAAGATTATTTGGTCAAGCCATTGGACCGCACATTGCTTTACCAGTGCATTGCCAAATGGTCATTGGCAACACAGATCTGAGGCCAACGAAATTCTCTGGTTGGCGAGTGCTTTTTTCGCTCAGGCGGAGCTCAACCGCAGATTGAAGTCCTGAGAGCGTTCATTGATCAACACCGTGGCACTGACGGGGTCGAGCCGCTGCGCAAAATCGCTTCGTCAGGCTGCATGTGCCATGCCAGCCGAATGGCGTTCCCCCCCCCAATATCTGGACAATTTTTATGCTGCAGTTTGACACTGCCGCTCGCATGCGCAGGGCAGTTCTTGAATCAGGCGCTATGCAAGCGCCAGCGTCACATTGCTGTAATCTTCTGATGCGAACCTTCAATCGCCATAAATTCGGAAACCACTCATCCCTCGCCCATGACTAATTTTGACCCCAGAAATCTCCCATCCTCCATCGCTGCTTCGCGACGCCAGTTCTTACAAGCGGCTGCTGCTGGCAGTTGGGTGTTGACTCTGGGCGCACAAGCCAGCGCCTATCCGCAGCAAACAGTTCGCATCGTGGTGCCGTTTGCGGCAGGGGCGGGTACCGACGCCATGGGGCGCTTGTTGGCGCAAAAGCTGGCCGAGGTGTTGGGCGGTTCGGTCGTGGTCGAAAATCGCACGGGTGCATCGGGTGCCTTAGGCTCGCAGTTTGTGGCCCAAAGCGCGGCCGATGGGCACACGCTGTTGTTGGTGGCGGCGCCATTCACCACAGTCCCTGCGGTGTTACCCACCGCCGGCTATGACCCGGTCGGCAGTTTCGCACCCATCAGCATGGTGGCTCAAGGCCCTTTGCTGTGGGCTTGTAACAAAGATTTGCCCGTCAACAATTTGGCCGAGTTGATCACCTATGCCAAGACCCGGCCGGGCCAGCTGAACT
>JACCEA010858890.1_pt1 | contig 13614 bp, 17 predicted proteins | sample 7449851 | NCBI WGS metagenome assembly JACCEA01 (sample SAMN15323453, study PRJNA562643) | freshwater metagenome | isolation source: river surface water | place: USA:Blue River Watershed | collected 2017-08-18 | reverse complement strand
GTCGAAGATTTGATTTGGGACAACACCAACAAAGCCTTGTTGTTCCGCGAAGACATCCTGAATTTGCACCGCTTAAACAACAAGCAATTGGCCGCACTGCTAGACCGTTTAGAAAACAACGAGCTAGACGAATACGCCGACATTGCCACCCTCATCGGCATTGAGTTTGATGAGAACACGGAGTGGGGGCAGCTCACGGTGCTGGAGTTGAAACTACTGATCAACTTGGCCTTGAAACAACTGGATGCTGCGCAGGAGTTGGTGGGTGCTTTCTTGCAGTACAACGACAACACCGTTGAACGCAAGCTGTTTTACCAAGCCCTGAATGTGGCGTTGGAAGTGTCTTTGGACCCAGACCTTGAGATGGCCAACTATGAACACAATTTCCGTCGCATGTTTGGCGATACGCGCATGGATGCCGTCTTGGGTTCAGTGAATGGCAGTGTGCGTTTTCATGGCCTGACACCCACCAGTATGAAGCTGGAAGGCTTGGACAGGCATCATCGCTTAATGGACAGTTTGAGGAAATTGCATGCGGCTAGAAATTTGTTGGGCCAATAAAGACCGTAAATTGGCGTGAATGAATTGACCAAAATACGTGGATTGTTGGCCTTGCCGCAGTTCAATCAATTCATTTTTAAGACTGTCAGTGCCCACTCTTGTTAAATGCCTCGCCATTTGAACCTGCTTGGTTTTGAGTCCTACTTTGCTTTCGATGTGTACAAAGTTGCCCGACAAAATCAAGGCCTCGTAGTCGTTGGCATGAATGGCGTTGTAAATGAATGCGATCAGCAATGCCGCAATTTCAACCAATGAAAACGGCAGGATGTAGTGGGCACCCACCCAATAGAAGGCTGTTCCAATCAGCAGCGTCACCAAGCCCAAGACCCCAAAAATTTGCGCAATTTGAGACGGCGCCATGGAGATGTTCCTTTTCAGGTGCCACCGCCAAGTTGAGCCGTCACCACTGCCGAGAACATTCTGGGTCAGGTGTCCACTGTCCATTTGATGCAAAGTTCTTTCAAAAAATTCATTATCAGAAAAGACACAAGACACGTGCCTTAGTAAGGTATTTGCTGGAGACGCAAAATCTCTAGCTTCATTTGCTAGATCTGCAACTCGTCCATCATGCCCAAAAGAATTTCAATGTACGTCCTGTTGCTGGTCACTCTGGGCATATTCTTCAATCATTTTTCTTTCATGCAAAAAGAAAATGGTGTCTTATGGGTTGTCGATGGGCGAGAAGTAGATGCCATTGGCATGGCCAATGAAAAATGGATAAAGCTCACGCGCAACTGTAAACGGGTACTTGCGGTAGACCCAGAATCACAAGCGCATGCGGCCATTCGTCGAGCCGTTCAAGATTACAGTCCACCCAGTTCGGCATCTGCGCACATTGTCAGCCTCACAACTCTAGATACATGGTCCTTGGCGGAGGTTAAATTCAAAGAGTTGTTGCCTGCCGTTGTGTTGTTTCAACAAATCGAAGGCGTACCCCAAATTGTGCCCAATGCCATTTGGAGCGGCGACACCCATCCCTGGCAAGCTGCGCCTTACATTCGACAGTACATTAGGCGCAAAGCACCCGGGGCACCTCACGAGTTGTTGGCATGCTTCGAGCCTCAAGCACAGAGGTTTTAGGCAAATTCATTGCGAAGTGATGCGTGATTAATATATTTGCACAGGAAATCAAAGGCCTTGCACTATCAGTCAAGTTTGCACTGGTGAGAACAGCCGGATGTTTTCAAACTAGTGGTAATTTGGCCAGCAAAGGACACTTTGCCTTGGCCAGGGATTTACCGGCACATGGCTTGAATGCGAAACTCCCTGAAAGTTTTCATGTTCGGCCCCTCAATCCAGCCAACTTTGCAACCGAGGGCAAAAATCGGCGTAATATGCCCTAACGCGTCCACAAGGAAAAACGCGGAAGCCAGCAAATACAGGGCTTTCCTGACATGATAAGGGGGACAGAGAAAATCTGTCCCCCGCATATGGTGGTGCATTGTGGACTCTGGTTCAATTCCACACCAACGGCACCTGCTTTCTGGTTACCGGTAGTTGCGTATGCGGTGCGTAACTTACAAATTCAACTTTGGGCTAAATTTTCAATCGTAAATTGCACCGGGTTTTGACACGCAATCCAAAGGTAAATTTTATCAATGCCCATCAATCACCCCGAACTTCAGCAGGGCCAACTCCAGGACGAAGACCTTTTTGCTGCTCTGTCTTTTCGCGGAGGAGTGTCTTCGCAGCGCGAGCCGAATTGGCAGCACCAAGCTCAGCCAGCCACTCTGCGGCAACATCTTCCTCAGCTTGACGTGCACGTATTTCGACTCTGTAGCGGTCCACCCTTCTTTGAAGTGATGTGATTTTTTTCGAATCACGCTGCACCCAAGATGTCACGAACGCACCACCCAAAGTTCCAAAAACGGCGATCAACGCAGCGATTACTTGGTTGTCCATGTCTGTCTCCCCATTTAGGTGGCCAACAATGAAATTTGAGCTCGCGTCAAGCCAGTTTCAAAAGCCGAATATGACGGTAGCACTTTTCGATAATCAGACTCAGCCAACAGCAAACCTTCAGTTGTAAGCTGTTCAAATCAAAGGCTTCAGGATCTTCTACCGAAGGTTTCAGCGTTGCTTGTTAGCTTGAGACAAGACCGATGCAGCCAACACCTTCGTGTCCCTGGCATAGTGGTCGCTGGCAAGCACTCGAGCCGCAGTGTCTTCCATTCTGGCACCGGTCTGCCTGTCCCCACTTCGCTGCGACAGAGCCGAAGCTGCCAAGCTCTTGGCCACTTGTGAAGAGCTACTGCTTTGCAACGTCTCCGAGGCCAGTCGTCCGATCCGCGAAGACGTCTGGTTAGTGTTCTTGGACATCATTACTCCTTAGTTCAAAGTTGACTGATGCCCCTGCAGTGAAGGGCGCATTGCTAATTTGTAAACCGTAGTGTAAACTGACTAGACGGAAATTTCAAGGTAATCGAACGATGGGAACTCCACTCAAGAATCCGCCTGTGTATCTAACTTTGGCACAGGTGCGTTTCAACCCCATTTTGAAGCTAGGTGATTTCTTGCCCAGCATTCAGGAAAGCTTCCGTCAGGCGGGCTACCCCGACTTTGATCGTCAGAACATCATCTCGATCCAAATCACCACCCAGGACGGGCAACCACCATCTCCAATTCCTGTTCAACAGGAAAGATTCCAATTAGGCAACGCTGGAAAAACGCACACATTCATCCTCGATGGGCAGAGCCTTACTCTTCAGTCAACCAAATACGGGCATTTCGAAGCCTTCTCTACCTGCTTCCTTGATGGGCTAAAAATCATCAATGATGCAGTGAAGCTCGCATTCACCGAACGCGTTGGTCTTCGCTATCTGGACCGAGTAATGCCACAAGCTGGAGAAACGATCGAACAATATCTCATTGATCAGGTTCAAGGAATGAACTCGAGGCTCGGAGGACGATCTCTTTACGCCTTTACCGAGGCAATGAACGAGATCGGTAATATTAAGTTACTCAGCCGTGTCGCCATTCAAGAGGGACCACTTGCGTTCCCGCCAGACATTCAGCCAGGGGACATGCAGATTTCTGACAGATTTACCTCTCACATCGGAAACAGCGCCATCCTAGACAATGATGGCTTCGTGGAAGGTCGTGAAGTGTTCTCGTTAAAGGCCGTTGCCGATCACCTTGATGCTATCCATAAGGTCATTGGCGCTGCTTTTAGGGCCACGGCAACGCCTCATGCATTTACTACTTGGGACAAGTGATCATGTTAGGACTCGCAGTTCCCGTTGCTGATTTCAACACTTACCCTCACTATCGGTCTGTTCCGGCCATCCACAGTCGTGCAGCAGTTGCGGAAGGCCGCCCTCTACCCTGTTTTGGCGGGGGGGGGACTGGTGGTATTGAAGACATTCAATTCATCATGTCGCGTCAAGGTTATAGCCCCTTCGCGATTCTGAAAGTTGAGCCAGTAAATACGCGGGAAATATACGCACCGTACATGGATCTAATGAGAACCGTCAAAGCTGGTTTTGGTCGGACCATGTCCCATTTGCCAGCCGTGTTCGGCGTGTCACGTCAGACGCTTTATAACTGGCTCAATGGCGAAATCCCCAAAGAGCAGCACCAAGGCAAACTATTACAGTTGGCTGCTGCTGCGCGGGTGTTCACCAGCACTGGTTTCAAACCAACCGCAGTGTCGCTTGATCGTACCGTTGCAAATGGCAAGTCCTTCATAGAGCTCATTGGACTAGGTGCCGATGGCAAGGGAACAGCTGAGCGTCTTGTCCGGATCGAAAAACGTGGCGCATCGGCTCGAGAAAAACTCGATGCCTTACTTGGCGACAGAACGCCCCCACATTTCGATGTTGCATCCTTGGGCCGTCCTGCCCTAAATGAAAATGTCTGAGCGTAATGACAGGCATGAAAGCAATCTGGACCAGAGAAACCCCGTGGCGACAGGGGCACCTACTCACTCCTGAAGCAATTCTGGCACTCGGACTTTCTCATCCAGATTCGCCCGACTTAACTTGTGTGGTCGTTATCAGCCACGATTGCGATCTGGCGAATGACGCCTTACAAATCGAACCCGATGTCGAAGTCATTACTGGACGTCAAGTGCAGAAAGTGGATGGAAACTATTCATGGGCGAAAGCGCCACGAACTCTGCACGTAGATGCCCTGCACAACGGCTCCGAAGCGGTCCTGGAATTAGTCGCTACTGCCAAGCAGACAATTTCCAAACAGGAGCTTGCAGCATTCACACCCGACACCTCCTATTCGCTGCCTGGAAAATCGTTGTCGGCACTCCGCACTTGGTTGAGCGTTCGCTACAACCGTGCAGCATTCCCGGATCCCTTCGTGAATCGTCTGTCTCAGTCCAAGGTCGACAAACGCTTGGCCAAGCTCATCGAGCCAGTTGGAAACTTGCTGTCAGCTGTCTATTTTGAGGTCGATGGTGGCAAGGAAATTGATCGCTCTGATGGTAGCCCCTACGAATTGATCATCGTTCTTGCTTATCCGCCAGGTGACGATCCAGAGCAAGCCGCAGACGATGTTGAACAGATTGAAATGACAGTTACGAAACTCTTCGAAGAAAAGTATTTCGACCAAAACTTTGGGAAATGGAATGGAATTGCCTTGAAGCAATGCATGTCCATTTCCGAAGACGATCTCACAGTAAGCAAGGCAAGACTACTCACTCAATGGCGTCTCGAATATATGACCATAAAAGCGAATGGTGATCAAGTGAGCCCCTTGGTCTGACGGTAAAAAATTTATAGGCGGTAATGAGCTCCGATTTCATCTGCATGCTATCAGCACCGACATACTGTGTGACAAGAGCGATTTTCTCTACTTAGTTGATCGTCTGCTTTTTGGAGCTGGCAAATTAATCAAGCTCACGAAAAGTGCCAAAGCGAAACATGTTTCACTTTAGACTAGCTGCGGGCAAATTCGATTAGCCCATTAATTTGCCCTTTGTCTGCCGCACGCAGCGCAACCAAATAACGGTCACGAATTGCTCCAACAGGCGTGAGAGCTGCACTGGCACCACCCCAGGTCAATCTGGGTTCACCAAGTCGTGTGATCAATAAATCTGCCATCAAACGAGAATGACGCCCGTTCCCGTTTGGGAAGGCGTGAATCAAGACAAGTTGGTGATGAAAACGCACTGCTACCTCATCTTCTTTGAAGACATGGTTTTCGATCTGGTAGCGAGTGTTGTCCATCAAGTCACGCAATTTCACGGCGATTTGAGTCCAGTCCACCCCAATGTTTTTATTGGTCTGACGAAACTTCCCAGCCCACTGCCAAGTCTTGTCAAACATCTGGCGGTGCAAATCTCTCACAAAACCTTCATCCAACAGATCGCGTTTTTTCTGGCGAGCTGCCCAGCGATCTCCTAAAACGATGTTGGCCTGCTCCCAAGCGTTGAGGTCTGCCTGTGTTGTGATGTGCACAGGCACTAGACCTGCAGCCTCATCAGGATCAAGAGGGGTGGCCCCCGGTGCGTACTGAAATTCCATGTGCCCTATCTCACCACAATTCGCGACGCGATCCTTCAATCAACTCCTTGACCGCGAGATCAAATTGAAGTTTATTTAAAGGGCCAACTACAGCCTGGTCCTCAAGCGCCATGGAATGCGAGATCGGTTGCAAATGTTCTTTCGCAACGGCATGTGCTCGATCTTGAATCTGTTGCGAAAGACTTGTTCTTGGCACCAGCGCGTACTGCAACTCACAGTCCAATGCCTGTGCCAACTTGCGAAGGGTTGCCAACGTGATGACATCCGAAGCTTCAGATGCTTCCAACTTGCGCACCCCTGCATGCGAAATACCAAGCCGCCTGGCAAAGGCCGCTGCCGACATTCCCAAAGTCTCACGAACAGCACGAACCCAGCCGGATTTGGGTCGTGGGCACAGCTGCGCCGACTTCCAAGTGCCGAGCAAAGCATCCATCTGCTGGAGCTGAAGATCACGAAATTGCTTGTCCATGGTACTTATGAGTTTCGTTTAACTGAACCAATCTTAACCTATGGGTTCCATTTACGCAACCACAATGGAACTCATGAGTTTATTTATTTTAATTAATATGAAACCTATGAGTTCCAAATCAGTTTCTGGAACGAGCTTTCCGAATCTAGAGGAACGCAACCATTGTGACTGTTTAGGGGTAAGAACCGGGGGGTATCAGAGTTTTTATAGGACTTTTAACAAGGAGTCCTTAATGCTGAAAAAACTGTGCGCCCACTGCGGGAAGTCATTTTTGCCACGCCCACAAACACCCGACCAATCCTACTGCTCCGATCCGCAATGCCAAAAGGCGCGACGCAAGCGCTGGGTGGACGATAAACGGAAGTCTGACTTCATTTTTCGGGATAACCAATCCCGGGCTCAAAAGGCATGGATGGAGCGGAACCCAGACTATTGGCGCAAATACCGTGAAGAGCACCCTGACTACGCTGAGCGCAATCGGGCCAGGCAACGTGCATCGTTTTCCTCATCACAACAGCTTGATGGGGTCTATCGCATTCGCTCAATCAGCTCGGACTCCCTTGCAAAGAGCAACGCGTGGATTGTTGAAATTACACCCGTGTGTTCGGAATGTCCCTGCAAAAACAACGCTTGCAAAGAGATAACTTGATAGTCATTTGAAATCAATCGAATTACCGTTGCACCCAAACGCACTCTCGAATGACCTGCATGGCAACGTCTCAGAGGCACGCAGAACAACCGGATTACACGGAAGTCTCTGCGTGCACTGAAGTGGATGGCTGGCCCGAGAGGATGAATTCAAACAAGAAGCGATCGGGTTATATGCAGTCAGATGAGACTCAAAACGATGCCTCGGAAAAACCGGGCTACATGAGAGCGGCTGAGTATGTTCGGATGTCAACCGAACATCAGCAATACTCAACACAGAATCAGAATGACAAGATTCGTGAATACGCCGCTCAGCGTGGCATCGAAATCGTCAAGACATATGCCGATGAGGGCAAGAGCGGACTCAACATTGGAGGTCGTCTCGCCCTACAGCAGCTGATTCAAGATGTTGAAAATGGAAATGCAGACTTCAAAAGTGTGCTGGTTTACGACGTTAGTCGTTGGGGACGTTTTCAAGATGCAGACGAAAGCGCTTACTACGAATACATATGCCGCCGCAAAGGTATCAACGTCACATATGTAGCTGAGCAATTTGAAAACGATGGCTCCCCAGTTTCTACCATCGTCAAGGGCGTCAAACGTGCAATGGCTGGCGAGTACAGCCGAGAGCTATCGACCAAGGTCTTCGCTGGCCAATGCCGCTTGATCGAACTTGGTTTTCGGCAAGGTGGTCCTGCGGGTTACGGACTCAGGCGAGTGTTGATCGACCAAGCTGGCTCCTTCAAAGGTGAGCTGGCTCGAGGTGAGCACAAGAGTTTGCAAACTGACCGTGTCATTCTTCAACCTGGCCCCGATGCCGAAATCGCCAACGTCAATCACATCTATCGGTGGTTCATTGATGAAAATTTAAGTGAAACCGAGATTGCTGAGCGACTTAATGAACAAGGCATATGCACTGACCTTGGACGGGCTTGGACACGTGGGACTGTGCGCGAGGTGCTCATCAATGAAAAATACATTGGTAACAACGTTTACAACCGCCGCTCATTCAAGTTAAAAAAACTTAGGGTGGTCAATGACCCTGATATGTGGATCAAAAAAGAAGGTGCATTCGAAGGCATCGTCCAGCCTGATCTTTTTTATACCGCGCAAGGGATCATTCGGGCACGAACACACAGGTACACCGATACAGAACTGATCGACAAACTGAGATCTCTTTACCAACGGCATGGATATCTCTCAGGATTGATCATCAATGAAACCGAAGGGATGCCTTCAGCTGCAGCTTATGCACATCGTTTCGGGAGTTTGATACGCGCATATCAAACTGTCGGGTTTACGCCAGACAGGGACTATCAGTATTTGGAAACGAATCAGTTCCTGCGTCGCATGCATCCCCAAATCGTAGGTGAAACTGAAAAAATGATCAACGAAATTGGTGGGACTGTTGAGCGAGACCCTGCTACAGATTTACTCACCATCAATCGCGAATTCACAGTCTCACTTGTTTTGGCGCGTTGCCAGCAATTAGAAAACGGACGGCGTCGCTGGAAAGTTCGATTCGACACAACTTTGGGTCCAGACATCACAGTTGCTGTTCGCTTGAATGAGATTAATCAAGGTGCATTGGATTACTACCTGTTACCTCGATTGGATTTTGGGCAGCCGCGCATCAGTTTGGCAGAGCGCAATGGCATCGAATTCGAAACCTATCGATTTGAAAACCTCGATTACCTGTACGGGATGGCAGAACGAACACGAGTAAGGAGAGCAGCGTGAGTGAGTCCAGAAAAAAACCTCAATTGAAAATGATCCCCATCAGCTCGATCGAGGTGCTAAACCCAAGAAAGCGAAACCAACGGGTCTTTGATGAAATCGCAAGCAACATCGGCAAGATTGGCCTGAAAAAACCAATCACAGTCACCAATCGACCCGGACCCAATGGGGAAGAGCACTACCTGCTCGTATGCGGCGAAGGACGAATGAAGGCTTTCTTGTCTCATGGCGAAACTGAAATTCCAGCTATGGTGATAGAAGTGGATGATGACGATGCGTTCATCATGAGCCTGGCAGAGAACATTGCACGCAGGCAAGGTCGCACAATAGAACTCCTTGCTGGGGTACAACGCCTCAAAGACCAGGGCTACGACAAGAAGGCAATTGCTGAGAAAACTGGATTGAGTGTCGAATACATCCATGGCATCTTGCAGCTCCTCGAAAACGGAGAAGATCGACTGTTGATAGCTGTTGAATCCGGCAAGATTCCACTCAACGTGGCGCTTGATATCAATAAGGCAAACAACGATGACAAGGCCATCCAAAGTGCCCTGCAAGACGCCTACGAAGCTGGTCACCTGCGCGGCAAGCAACTAATCATGGCAAGACGCGTGGTTGAAAAGCGTCACACACTTGGCAGATCAGTGCGCCACCGTGTCAAGCCAAGGACCACTGGAGACGTTACCTCGCTGAGCCTGGTCCGCAGTTATCAGAGAGAGGTAGAGCGACAAAAGCTCATCATCAAGAAATCCGACTTTGCACAACAACGCCTCATGTTCGTTATTGGCGCACTCCGCTCTTTGTTAACCAATGAGAACTTCACGAACCTGTTACGTGCCGAGGGGTTGGACACTTTGCCAACATTCCTAGCTGAACGCGTATGGCCTAACGGAGTGGCTGTATGAGCCAGATTGCACTGGGTTTCATTCCCGACCCAATGACTGTCAACTTCGACAAGCTACTTCCAAGCCGAAAACTTCCTGAAAACGTGATCACTTCTAGGAAGTACAAACAAATCATCGAGTCGCTTCGATCGGTCGGATTGATTGAACCACTGACCATCAGCCCCTCAGCAAGCGATGGGACGCATGTACTTCTTGATGGACACACCAGGCTACTAGCCATGAAAGAACTCGGAATGACCGAGAGTCTTTGCCTCATATCCACGGACGATGAGACATACACCTACAACAACCGGATAAACCGCTTATCGACAGTCCAAGAACACATGATGATCAAACGTGCGATCAACCGGGGAGTATCACCAGAAAAGTTGGCTAAGAGCCTGCATTTGGACATCGCTCACATCATGAAAAAAGTCAAACTGCTTGATGGAATATGTGCTGAAGCAGCAGAGTTGCTCCGCGATCAGATGTTCTCAGCAAAGCTCAGCGATGTCTTGCGCCGTATGAAACCAACAAGGCAAGTCGAATGTGTCGAGTTAATGATTTCTGCAAACAACATAACGATCCCATACGCTGAGGCATTGCTTGCAGCCTCCCCTTCTCATTTATTGGTTGGCGAGGTCAAGCCTAAGAAGGTTCGCGGAATCAACGCTGAGCAGATGCATAAGATGGAACGTGAGATGACCAATCTACAAGAACAGTACAAATTGGTCGAAGAATCCTATGGGCAGGATGTCCTGAACCTGGTACTCGCAAAAGGGTATCTGGTCCGTCTGCTTGAAAACAATGCAGTGGCTAGATACATCCAGCAAAACCAGCCAGATGTTTTCTCAGAATTTGCAACCATCGTTGAGACAGTCTCCATGGACAAATGATGCATACGAGCCAGAAAACTATCTCAACTTTAGAACCCTCAATCCCAAGCGAAGAGACAGATCCACACCGCAATGCACCAACTCCTGACCCGGCATGCTTATATGGCTTGGTAGGTGAAGTGGCCAGGGCTGGAAGCCAGGGCAATGAAACAAACCCCTTCGCGATAGCCACTAACTTTCTAGCGTACCTTTCATGCGCAATTGGGAGGGGCACCTTCTTACAGATTGGCAACACGGATCACCATCCAAGAATTTTTAGCCTTCATGTTGGTCGTTCAGGGCGTGGCAGAAAAGGTGACTCACTATCCCTAGTCATCAAAATTGATGAGTGCATCCGGTCGCATTCGCCCGCGCTTTGTCCTCAGATACACCGAGGTGGGTTGTCCTCAAGAGAGGGACTTGCCGCCTTGATTCATGATGGATATGAGCAAGGCAGTAGTGAGGTACCTGGAGTAGATGACAAGCGACTTTGGGTAGTGGAATCAGAATTTGCGAATGTGCTCCAACAGTCCAGACGGAAGGGGAACACTCTTTCTACAGCGTTGCGCGACTGTTGGGACGGTGTATGCATCAAGCCTGCGACAAAGAACAATCGTGTATTTGCGAGCAATCCGCACGTGTGTCTAAGTGGAGCCATAACGCCCAATGAATTGACAGCACTAATGTCTTCTAAAGATTTGAGCAACGGATTTGCCAATCGATTTCTGATCATATGGGCAGAGCGAACAAAGATCACAGCATTCCCTCAAGCCACTTCTGCAAAGGAAATCGAATACCTCGCAAGTCGAACACAAGAAGTATTGAACTTCGCAAAGTCTGAGGCATATTCAGAAAATAACTGGCTCCAAATGGAGCTGAGCACTTCAGGTAAATGGCACTATGGGCAAATCTACCGTTCCGTTTTGGCGCAAGAGTCTGGAAGTGAAAGAATTAATGCGATTCTTGAACGCAGAGCTCCCATGTTGCTGCGTCTTGCGATGGTCTTTGCGTTATGTGACCTAAGCACGAAAATTGATGAAAAGCATCTTGAAGCAGCATTGGCATGGATCACATTCTGTACAGACTCGGTCAAATATGTGTTCTCAACTGCAAGTGAAGTTGCATTTACAGAGCGTGTAACCAAAATTCCAACCTGCTGCTTCAGTATTTATCGAGCGTGGGCCAAGCTACTCGGAGTGACATCCAGCGCGAGTGCTTCAAGGGCCATTTGAGCAAGCTAGAAATTAACGCCTGCCTTGACAATCTTTTGAACACCTCGCCCCCTCAAATTAAAGTCATGCAATTGGCTCGAGTCGAAGGCAAACCAGGCCCTACTGCGCATGTTTACAGCCTAGCTTGATCGAATTGTTCGCAACTTCTCGCAACTGTTTGCAGAACTTAACATCTGCTAAACCATTGATTTAATTGACTTTTTAATTATTCGCACTTTTAGCAACAAGGATCTTTTAAGCTTTCGGGTCGATTCGAGCTGTATCATGAAATTAGTTCTAGCGCACTGAGAGGTAAGTCGATAAATGTCAAGAAACTCACTAAGTAAGCCTACTCAATTTAGTTTTGCAGCTGATCTATTTATGTTGCAAGCCATTCTGCAATCAGAACAGGATGATGGGGACAAGCCATGGCAACTGGAATACACATTTCCTCGCGCCTGCTTTAACCAAATCATCGAGTGGATACTAAATAACCCTGAGCAGATTGGACTTCAACCATTCAATGGCGTAAAGATCGAACGCGACATCACCGAGGTAAAGGTCATTTTTCCCAATGAAGAAGAGCAGGACAAAATGCATGAATTCTTCACAATGTTCAATCAAAAGAGGAAACAAGCGCAAGGGCATGATCGAAGCTTTCCACCCATGCCAGACATTTATCAAGGCGGCCCTAAACCTGTTGTACATGTAATTAAAAGATACATGGTTTTAATAGGAGAAGCCTTTGATGGCGATTCGGACGTTGTAATGATTCCGAGCGGCCCCCATGGGCAAGAGTTCGAATTTAGATGCAATTGAGATAACTACATGTACAAATTCAAAGTAACGGGACCTTTCATACTTACAGGCATCGATAACGATGATCCTAAATATCTTCGGCTCACTTTTAGTGATGGAGAAACCCGCAAGTTAGCTAAAGGAGGAAATTGGCCTCCAGAGTATGCAGTTGCATGCCTTTCAAAAGCCAAAGATCTTTTTGGTAAGTCGGTATTCATCAAAACATCTCAAACGACCAAAGACTGGAACACCGCACAATGGCTTTGTGACATTCAGGCAGAAAAGATCGTTGAAAAGAGCCGTGAAATCGCTAGGCAAATTGAACCGAATGAAGAGATTGCGGTCAATGATTCGATAGAAAAATACATTTTGACATCCTGCACTAGTGGCAAAACATTTTTTGCGAATGTTGCGCCTGTAGCGGATTATTTTTCGAAAGAAGATGATTTTCTGGATTTCAGCAAAAGCTTTGAGCAAGGTTTTGTTTCAGCTTGGACGGCCAAGAACGCAAGAAGTTCGAAGTTACCGCCTGGCATTAAACGAGTGCGTATTTCAGGTTTGGGAGCACTGTCAAAACGAAACGGATTTCGAGTTGTTGCCGCTGAGTTTCAAACGGACGAAACCTCAGAAGCTTTTAAGTTTTTTCACATTCTTAGGATTGATGAAAAACTTGACCGTGAGGAGTATTTAAGCGACAGCGAGATTAAAGAAATTGCAGTTTTACGAACCGAACTTGAATCTCGTTACCCCAAAGGGGTTGTCTCATGGATGGCTACTTAGCTGATCAAAAAAAAGAAGCCCGACCTGTCCTAAGACAAGCCGGGCTTTATTTTTAAGGATTAGCCGATGATTGCTTCTGATACCAGCGTTGAAGTTCCACAAGCATCAAAGTAGTTTGTGTAGCGTCATTACTCAACTGCTCGCAACTTACCTTTACCGCATTTCCTTGGGAAT
>JACCEA010204087.1_pt1 | contig 13616 bp, 10 predicted proteins | sample 7449851 | NCBI WGS metagenome assembly JACCEA01 (sample SAMN15323453, study PRJNA562643) | freshwater metagenome | isolation source: river surface water | place: USA:Blue River Watershed | collected 2017-08-18 | reverse complement strand
GACTACGCCACAAAATGGTTATGGTTTTACAATCATGAACGGCCGCACAAAGCCAATGGCGGAAAGCCGCCATTGATGGCTGCATAAACTCTACTTTTAACTTCGGTTAAAAATGGGAGGATTACCCACGTACCCAATACAGGAATGAGGGTATAACCACTTGGTGATGGCGTTATCTTATTAAATGTCAAAATAGAAAAGATTATCATAAGCAGCCCGAGTAAACTTGCAAATTGACCATGCTGATTATTTATAGTATCCGAGTGATTTTTACAGCTTAAGTATAATGCAACTAATGCGCCCAGTAGAATTTCGAAAGCTCTTGTCGGTAACAAATAGAATGCAAATGATTGATTTAAAGTTACAATCCATTCGGCAGCTAGGATGCTTAAAAAAGCGAAAGTTGAAATAATCGCAAAAAGCCATTTCCTGCCAAGTTTCCACACAAGCATAATTAAGAGTGGAAAAAAGACATAGTACTGTTCCTCTACTGCAAGACTCCATGTGTGCAGTAGTGGCTTAAGGTCTGAAGATGTATCGAAGTAGTTACTCGTGATATAAAATAGTATGTTCGAAGCAAATAGAGGGACTGCTGCTAAACTTTGAGAAAAACTCCTATAGTCGTGTGGTAGCATCCATATCCATGCAAATGGGAGCACACATAGAACTACAAAAAATAGAGCAGGAAGAATTCTTCGTGCTCTTCTTTCGTAGAATTTCGTGATTGAGAAAGTGCCTTGGTCCATCTCGTTAATTAGAATCGTTGTTATTAAGTAACCACTAATAACGAAGAATATGTCAACTCCGACAAAACCGCCACTGAACGTAGAATAGCCTGCGTGGAATAAGATTACAGGTAAAACAGCTAATGCTCGTAATCCGTCAATCTCTCTTCTATATTTCATCTAGTTAAATCCATTACTAAATAGTTCTCTATGTAATTTTAAAATTTACAAACAATAATGTCACGTACAAAATTAATGCTTCAAAGGTAAGCGTAACACTCGCCGGTTTACCCAAGATAGCGAAACCATCTAACCATGTTGACATCAATCGCCAAGCAATCGGCTAGAACCGGTTCAGTTTTAGTATCAAGCTGGCTACAGCAACAGAAATACCGTGCAGTTCTTTGAATCTTTCAACGGCTATTTACGCGTCGATGGCTAAGCAGGTTACAAACTAACATCTACCACCTTGGTATTTATCACTATTTTAATTGACAGTAGAAGTAGAAGGTTGCGTTAATAAGCGCCTGTTTGTATTTCGGTGGTATGCTACCAATTGCTTTGCTTGGTCGTTTATTGTTGAAAAACCAGAGCAATTCTGTTCTATGTGCTAGTACATCGGCAATACTGCTGAATAAATATTAGTTTCGCTACTAGTAGCGAACTGTTCGGTCATACCGAACCAGATAAGCATTCTACTGTGGGTTGCCAGGCTGGCTAAACTCCAATTCAACATCGTGTTTTGTTGCCCACCACTCCAGTAAACTGCTGATTCATTCTTGGTAAATATTACTGCAAATTTGTCTAAGCTTGCCGCAACATTCAAACACATGATTGAGAGTCAACACCACTCGCTCAGTAGGTAGCGAGACGACTTCAATCGTACAACCTTCGCGATTAAAATCATAAATGATTTTGAGCAGCCTAAAGCTGGTCATGCGTAAAGTCCAGAGGCCAACCCTGATTTATCGAATTCATCATGGCTAATGCCTCGTGGCGCTTCAATTTTTAAGCGTTTCTTGGGCATTAACCGCAGATAAAGTTCCAGGAATCCTTAGCGTCAGTTTGTGTTTCCAATCAAAACGTTTAACATTGCGTAAAAATTAAAAGCTCATTCCAAAACATCCGCTGCGATGAACCAAAGTTAAGCGAAAGAGCGATTCGAGCATTATCATCACTGATTTTTGCCTGACAGCACTAAGTGATTTCGCCCCTCCCAAATGGGCCACATTCAAACTTGACGGTAATAGAATAGTTTTGCACCACCTTTTTCGATAGACTCTTTGAGAATTCCGGCTTTGAGCCGTTCTACGCCATACATTTAATTTGGCCAGGCCTCTCCAGCCTCAGGCTCTTTCAAAGGAGCCATTAGTGACCAATTCATGCCACTGAATTATACTCACCATTTGTAAAAAGTTTCCGAGTTCTTACCATGCTCACGACAAAGCTCTTGAAGTTGGGAACTAGCTTCGGCTTGTCTGAGGATCGTCATGATTTGGCTGTCAGTAAATTCTGATGTTTCCATGCAGAATCTACTGCGTTTATGTTCGAGAAAATTCTACATTTTTTGCATCTGTTAATTTAATGGATGGATAACATCTCGAGTAGCAACGGATCGTGGTAAGCATTATTGAGGTCGTGTTTACATAGATTTCTAATCTATTTGCTGATATATGATGCATCCAACTCAATGATAGAACTTTTTAGCCGATTTTTTGCGCTAAAATTTAACATATATGAATACTTCAATGTTAAGCACATACATGATTAAAATTATCGCCTCAAAATTATTTTTGCAATAGTTTTGAATATTATTAGAATATCTAAAAAAATATTATTACTCTCAACATATTCAACATAATACTTCTGCTTTATTGGCAATATGATGTCTATGTAAGCTTGGCGAGGATCTTGATACTTTGACAATATCTCATTCTCATCAACCATTTCTATTGAAGCCAAATCCGTAATGCCAGGTCTTACTGATAATACTTTCCGTCTAATATCTTCTGGATAACAATCAATAAACTCCTGCACTTCTGGTCTAGGCCCGACTAAACTCATATTACCGACTAAGACATCAATTAGCTGCGGTAATTCGTCTAATTTAGTTTTTCTAAGAAACACTCCGGAGCGAGTAATTCGGCTGTCACGACCAACTGTTAATCGGCCCGAGCGTTCCGAATCAACGACCATTGTGCGAAATTTATGTATTTTGAATGCAATACCATTACGACCGACCCTAACTTGCCTGAAAAAAATTGGTCCAGGCGAATCAATTGCGATCCATAACGCAACCACAATTAACAACGGAAGTAATAATATTAATCCAAGCAACGCAAGAACCAGATCAAGCAGACGCTTAGCCATGGTTCAACACCTGTTTTACAGCGTCAATGACTCTAGCTTGATCAGCTTGGCTCATTTTAGTGTACAGAGGCAACGACACTTCTTGCTCAAATATACGTTGCGCCACTGGAAACATATCTGGAGTCAGGTTATAGGTGTCTCTCCAATATGGGTGAAGATGCAATGGAATGAAATGTACAGAACATCCAATACCAAGGTCAGCCATTTTCTCAATAAAACGTGCACGCTCGATTCCTGCTGCAGGCTTTATTTTGACAGGAAACAAATGCCAAGCATGTAAACCGTTTGCATCCGCAGGAGCTGGCATTTCAAGCGGTAAATGCTTAAGCGCCTCAAAATAAACATCAGCCATTTCCTGCCGCTTCAACTGAAAGCTTGGTAAACGCTTCAATTGGTGTATACCGATGGCTGCCGCAATATCTGGCATATTATATTTATAGCCAGGGGCAATGACCTCGTAAGACCAAGCGGGTTTAGTCGATACATATCGATCGAAGGCATCGCGACTGATACCATGCAAACGCATCACTTTACAACGTTTTGCAAGCTCAGGATTCCTAGTGACCACCATCCCGCCCTCACCAGTCGTCATAGTTTTATTCGCATAAAAACTAAAGACTGTGATATCTGATTCTAGAGTACCGATTAATTTTCCGTTATAAATCGTAGGCAATGCATGAGCAGCATCTTCGACAACTTTAATTCCATGTTTCTGTGCCAATGCAATAATTGGATCCATATCACAGGCCAAACCTGCGAAGTGAACGGGTACTACTGCTTTTGTTTTGCTAGTAATTGCTGAAGCAAAAGTTTCAACTGTCATATTGAAACTTGTTTCATCAACATCCACCAAAATTGGTGTGGCGCCTAGGTATCTGACGATCTCAGCGGTTGCAGTAAAAGTATAAGTTGGAACAATAACTTCATCCCCAGCACCGACGCCGACTGCCTCTAATGCTAAATGAAGACCAGATGTAGCCGAATTAACTGCTATTGATTCAAGTGAACTATCTCCAAGGAACAAAGAGAAATCTGCTTCGAATTGTTTAGTTTTAGGGCCAGTAGTAACCCAACCAGAGCGAAGACAGTTTACAACTTCAGCAATTTCTTCTTCGCCGATTTCTGGTAGTGCAAAAGGTAAAAATTTATTCATTTAATTCACCGATAGTCTTTTTCAATACAAACATCATTCTCTTTGAATCCTGAGCAAAAGAATCATGTACCACATATTTATTCTTTTTGTAGAAACCGAGCGCTTTATCGTTTTCTACAGCGTCTGTAGTTAAGACTATAGATTTAAAATTCCTTGCAGAAACAAGCGATTCAAATCCATGTAATAGCTGAGTTGACAATCCTGATCCAGAATAAATATTAGAAATCCCAATACTTCTAAGTAAAAAAGAACCAGTTACAAAATCTGGTGCAGAGTCTTTGGCGAAGAAACGCGAAATTACGCTTTTGAGTAAAGCGAAATTAAACATCACCACAGGAACTAATAACAGAGCAATTAAAGCTGCATGGTAAAATCCAGCTTGACGTACGAAGCCGATCTCACAAGGAGAACCAACGGCAAAGCCACCTATATTGTCCTTGTCAGCCATTACGACAAACACAGCATCATCAGAGTTAATGTATACCGAGTAAAAATTCTTTAAAAAAGTTCGGCCAAGTGACGTCAGAAAAAAACCTTCGAACGCCTCGATGTGAACATCGACGATGCCCTCTAAATCTGCATCAGCTGCTTTGCGAAACTGAACTTCACTCAAAATCCACCTCGACGCGATAAACTTTCATCCAATGACTCAAGACAATAACTCGCCAGAAGAAAAGATCGAATTTAGTTTTACCGTTAACCATATCATCAAATCTTTCTAAGACAGAATCATTGAATAACCCCTTAGACATATAAATTGAATCCTCTAACATTGCCCGAAGTTCATTTTTAAAATCGATTTTGAACCATCGTTCTTCTGGTGTGATAAATCCTTTCTTATCTTTTCGACAGCGGACAGGTTCTGGCATAATCCCGCGCATAGATTCTACGAGCAAAAACTTTGAAGCCTCAGCTGTATCAAGATAATCAATTGGCAAACTGTGACAAAATTCGACTAAACGATGATCTAAAAACGGAACCCTAGCCTCAACGGAGTAAGACATCGAATTACGATCTTCCCACCTAAGATAACGTGGTAGTGCATCCTTGTATAATTGAAAATTTGATACATCTAACTTTGAATCAAACGAAATACCACTATAAGGATATTTATAGTATTTAAAGAACAATGGATTCAAACTAGACTTTGTTACATTAAATGCAGGGCGAATTTTATATAAAAAAGGTCGAGCAAAATCTGAAGAATTATAAATATTATTAGAAATGAAACTTACTGCGTTCTTAACAGAACTTATGAAACCTGCTTTTCCCGAAAAAACTTCCCTAAAAAAGCTAAAGCGTTTTAAATTTTTGAGCCGAATAAACCTAAAATAGCCATAGCAACTCAGGTACTCATCAGCACCTTGCCCGTTAAGTAAAACCTTAATGCCGTTGTCAGATGCTGCTTTAAAGACATTATTACCGAAAAATGCTGATTGCGATTGATATGGCTCATCTAAAACCCATATTAGGTCTTCAAATGAACTAAACATTTGCTCAGGGGTAGGCGAAATAGCGACAGGCTTCACATTGCTCAAATTTGAAGTAACTATATCGATCCATTTATGTTCAGAAAAGCGTTCATCTGGATTCACAGCTGAAATGGTTACTATTGAGTCTGTTTTATCCTGACTAAAGATTAATTTGTCAGCAGAACATACAATAGCAGACGAATCCAGCCCTCCGCTCAATGCAAAGCCTAAATCAACATCAGAAACCATATGTAGATTAACAGAGCTTAAAAACAAGTCCTTAAATTGTTGTATAGCATCTTGCTTTGTGCCCTTAAATTCTTTTAAGACTGGTTGATACCATAGTGCTTCAGTTAAATCAAATCCCGTTGCAGTTTCTTTGAATAAACATACTTCGAGGTAAGAACCAGGTTTAACCTGATTTACTCCATCAAATAGGGTTTCATTTGTGTGATCTGTTAGACCGTTGAAAAACAAATAATCTAATGCTCGCGTATTATTTAACTTTGCTTTCCAGCTGTCCGAAACTGTAAACTGTTTAATTTCACTTGCAAAATGAAAAATGTTATCTTGCGAAATCCAATAGTATAATGGCTTAATACCAAATCGATCTCTCATCAAAAATAACTTTTTTGAATTAATATTATAAACAGCAGCAGCCCACATACCAACAAAATGATTCTGACATTGAACACCCCATTCTTGAAATGCTTTCAAGAAAACTTCTGTATCAGAATCAGTTATAAAAGAATAACCTAATGCGATTAGCTCATCACGTACTTCTTTATAATTGTATATCTCACCGTTATAGGAAAGCCAAACTGACGAGTTACTATCGCACATTGGCTGATGACCATTCATACTTAAGTCAATAATCGATAATCGTCTGTGCGCAATAAAAAGATTAGCATCGTGATTAGAAAAATTTATGTGTACAGATGGTATATATTTCGAATCGAAACCTACTTCAGAATAAACACTGTCATCTCCACCATAAACGGAATGGGAATCCGAATTAAATAATGCGAAACCTTCGTCATTAGGCCCTCTGTGTTTGATTGTATCGTTCATTCTCTGTATAAGTGAATGATCAATTTTTTTCGCTGAAAAAACACCAGAAATACCACACATTCAATATACCTTCTAGAATTATAAAATTCTGAATATTTCAGAATATTTTAGCGACAAATTAAAATAAGAAAAACTCTCAGGAGACTGAGTTTCAAAAAAACGAGAGCCTTTAGATTTGGACTCAATTACCTTTTTCAAAAAGATCTTCAAATCAGAGTAGCTTTTGTTTTTATTAGACTCATAAGCGAAACCTAGTTTATTTTCGATAATCATCCTGCTAATTTCACAATCGCCTGTGTCTGTCTGCACAATTGATAAAATCGGCTTTTTGAACAACATCAATTCATATAATTTACCAGGCAAAACGCCCCTATGACCAGGTTCGTCCCATGTCGCAACAATAAGAACATCGGAAAGAGAATTTAAAGTCAATGCAATGTCTCTGCCGACCATTCCATGTGATACTAAAGTTTCACCAAGCTCATACGAACTGAATAGTGATTTTGCGTAATTCTCTTCAGGTCCAGCATAATGAAACTCAAAATCTTGCTTTGAAATAGTCTTATCCCTGCAAAGTTCTGAAAGGGCTTGAAGAATTATTGAAATATCACGACGTCCGCTGTAAAAAGTACCAGTATATGAAAATATAAAGCGATTTTTATTTACATGAAAAGAAGAATCCAACGAACAAATGTCATCGGTGTCAAAACCATTCGTGATAACAGTTGTTTTATTTTTATATTTTTTCGAAACAATTGAATCTGCGTATCCTTGGGATACACAAACAATGTGATTAGAAAACTTCACTGATAAATGCTGAATAATCTTATGTATAAACCTTATGGATATCGGATCGCTTGGTTGAGAAATTGGATCTCTGAAATCAGCAATCCACTTAATTTTCCGATTATACATTTTTATAAATAAAGCCAGAATGTGTCCTGCATATGGTCCATAGGTTGATATGACGATATCACTACTAGCAACAGCATGTCTGAAATCTTTATTCGTAAGCGCCTTGAAAACAAAATCGAAATCTTGAAACAAAGAAAGGCACAACATTGAAAACTTACTAATATTGTATTTAATACTGGACAAAGTGAATTTTATGACATTAGGTCTAGTCTCCGAGTTAACGGCTAGCGAACTAGATTTTTTGTTAAAAAACTTTGATGTGATGCCTGAAAGTTTTTGCGCGATAAATTTATAAAATTTTGAATGCTGAACTCTATTTACAGATAAGCCCGAGGTGTCATTTTCTAAAATTGGATCATTTCTAACAGCACCATCAATAAAGAGCCATCTATTTTCTTCACTACAAAAGACATCTACTTCATGCCCTTGCAGTTTAAAATACTTACTCAGCTTAGAAAACCGCACAGCACCAATTATGTTAGCGGGCGCAAAGTAATATGAAACTATCAAAATTTTCATCAATAAACTCTATAATTATTTTTTAGTGAAAATAACACGTAAAACATTAGTCCGAAGTTTGCAACAAACTCACTTCCAAAAGACACCAAAAATACAATCACTACTAGCATTCGTCCGAAAACATCTGCGTTTAAAAAAACAGCTATAAGTAAAAATAAATATGCAAGTAAACCGAGAATGCCAATTGAATTTATCAGATAAAATACACCGGTAAAATAATGTTCCTCACTTCCACGGCCGGAACCAAAAAGAAATTTATACGAATCTTCCGTTTCGAATAAATGAACTAACGAATTAAACCTGTAACCAAAAGCAGGGCCAAGTTGATTATTTTCAAAGTCATAAACTCTTGTGACAATAAAAGAAAAATAATCTACAGTCATAAATAAATAAACTACTAAAAGGAAAAGCCCCAAAATAAGAAAATAAAATCGAGCAGTTAACTTCTCTTTTCTTAGAAAAAAGAAATTATAACTCCAGATAAGAATTAGTGAAATAAAACCCAAAGATGAAGCAGACATTATAATAGCCGCAATAATTAAAAATTTAACGTACTTATCGCTACTACTTTCTACTGCACCTACTGCGTGTACATTTGCAGTAAGATATATAAGATACACTATTGCAAATTGCGAAAAATGTGTCGGTTCATAAAAAAAACCTGTAGGTCTATAAAATTTCAGAAAGTGTGCATCGTCACCAGCGTCAATAAATGAACTATCAATTACAGGTAAGTATGGTATATTCCATGGAACTATTAATTTAAAAAAATAGAATGAAAAAAACTGTATGACAACTAACAAGCACGCAATAATAGTAACAACACGTAGTATATTCAGTGCTTTCTCTTTATTAAAGAAACGATACCCTGCTACGATTGCAAATATGAAAAGACAATATCTAATTGTCGAAATAAACTCCACCTTGTAACTGTTAATCAATTGGCTAATATAAAATATCAAGATCAACGCAAAATATAACAAACAAGCTTTGATTGCACCATTTACTATAATTTTTCTTTTTATAGAATAGTAAAGTGCAAAGAGCAGCATAGAAAAAGCTAAAAGAAAATCTGCGTAGCTCAATCTTTCTATTGGTGTTTCATAGATCGAAAGTAATGGAAAAAGTACAATCAGAGTTGTAAAAAATGTGGATGTCACATTAAATAATGACATTAAAACACCAATTTCTTTTCTGAGTTTTGAGTATACAGTGATATAAAAAACTCTCTGTATTTTTGCTCGTCAGAAATTGTGCTGAGTAACTCTGATGAAGCTGCTGCATATTCATCAGAGTTACAGTCCTCTAACTGTTTTTCTATATTAAGAATAAATTCATCTTCAGTATTACATAGTGTATCTTTGAAATTTGAAAAATTATCTGAAAGGCCACCAACGTTTGATACGACTACTTTTTTCCCCAAGATTATCGCTTCTAATGCGACTAAACCGAGTCCTTCATATTTTGATGGTATAACAACTACTCTTGATTTGGCTATGTATCGATATGGATTTGGCGAAAAACCAGTCATTTTAATGCTATCTGATAATCCTCGGTTACAAATATCCTTAACACATTCGTCGTATAACGGGCCGGCCCCGACCATCGTTCCCTTTAAAGTTGGATCTGTCCTCAATAATCGCGCAAATATTGAAATGAATAAACTTGGCCTTTTTTCCTCAGAAAACCTGCCGACATAAATAATGTCAGATTCAATAGTCCCAATAACATCTTCTTCAGATCTTTTTTTCACATTTCCTTGATCAATAAAAAATGGCGAAGAATGGCTTTTTCCCCCAAAAATATAATTGAAAAGCCTGCTATTTTTATACCAGTTTCCAACATAAACTATTTGATTTGCCCGTATACAAATAAAGAAAAACACCAGAGTGAATATGTTAAACCCAAATAACCATGGCGGATTCTGATGAATGTGAGAAATTTTTCTAAAATTCCCTCTTAATAGAGATGCGTATAAACTCGCCCTAAAATCATGAGCATGAATTACGTCGGGTTTTTCTTTTTCGACCAATTCATTCAACTTTTTAAGACTCATTTTCTGGCATAATTCATAACGAACATTCATATTTTTTATCTGTTCAGAAATAATGCCTTCTTCAGCAAAATAAATCGCATCAGCATGACCACTGGTTTTCTGAATTATTTCTAATGCAACTTTTTCAGCTCCGGAGTAATTGCCACTAGATAACACATGTATGATTTTAATCTTATTCATCGTTTGAATTCATTATTTCACTATAGTAAGACTTCATCTTTTTAGATAATTCTTGACTTGAGTATTTTTCTATTTTTTCTAGATTATACTGACCCAACCGTTTTCTTTCTTCTTCATTATCACAAAGCAATTCCAGCCGATTGTAAAACTCATCTGAGTTGTGCGGATTGCATGTGAAACCGCCAAGTGCATCGTCAACTAAATCACTATTTCCTCGGATATCAGAACATACTACAGGTAATCCACAAGCCATTGCCTCCATTACAGAAACAGGTAATCCTTCCTGAAAAGAAGTGAAGACAAAAATATCAGAACGTTTTAGAAGCTGAGGTATATCCTTTCTATAGCCTAGAAATACTACATTATTTTCTAGTCCTAGCGATTGCGCGAGTAAACGAATTTGATTTTCACGTTCTCCTATACCGCAAATAAACAGCCGAAATTTTTCCTTCTCTAACTTTGCGACAGAGTGAAGAAGTGTAGAGTAGTTTTTTCTATCGATGAATTCGCCTATTGTTATTAAATTAACTCTGCTGTTATCAAAATTTGTGTATTTTTCGTCATTTTTATCAATCGCTGCAGACTTAAATTTTTCTAAGTCAACACCGATACCTTCAACAAAATACACCTGTTTAGCTAACATCTTCTCTCTTGCTAAATTAAAATCTTCGAAATTTATTGTAAAAAGAGCATCTGTTATTTTTGATAAAATAAATTCTACGGGGTAATACAACAGCCAGTTTTTAAGTGGCGAGCCCTTAAAAAAATGAAAACCATGCGCTGTATACATTATTTTTTTTACATTGCATACCTTAGCCGCGATACGACCGATCAGGCCTCCCGTTGGAGAATGACAGTGTACAAATTGAATTCCATGTTCGTCAATGATATTGCAAAGCTGTTTAAATCCTCTGTAGTTCTCTATGGCTAAAGGATTCCTTGATATTGATATTTCATGAAGCGTTATAGGCAGTTCATCTAAAAGCGGAGATCTGTCCTTTAAACTTGCTGCACAATGAATTTCAAAACCCATTGACGACAAAACGTTGATATTCATCCGCTCGAATAGATGAAACTGCCTGCTTACTGTCGAAATTATTAATATTTTCAAAATTTCAGCCTTTATTCTTTATTATACTTTTTACAAATACAAACAATACCATTTCATTTACGTTTGTGAAAAAATAATCACGTTTACATTTACTGCCGCTTACAGAGCTAACCTTTAATAAAAATAAGACACATAAAATTATATTTGATATTGAATATGCAATAGCTGCTCCTGAGATACTAAAGTATTTACAAGAAAAATATATCAAAGGTATTGAAATTAAAGTCGATAAAATATAAAAATTAGTACTTTTTTTCGTGTATCCGCACGAATTTAGGAAATTCCCGAAAGCAAACACTGCAGCATACGCTAATGCACCAGGCAACATCATTGTTATTGAATAGTATGATTCAATGTAGTTTTCACCATACATCATCTCGATTAAAAACCTCCCGAAGATGACTATAAAAAAACAAGTCAGAAATGAAACTTCAAACATCATTTTTGAAATTTTTTTCACAGATTCATTTTTATCGATGTCTAAATTACCGGTTATATAGGGAAACATAATAGTCCCAATTGCGCTTGGCACTATAACTATCAATTCTATTATAGTTAAAGAAACACTGTATAATCCGATCTCATAAGATGACAGTAAAAAACCACTTACAAACAAATTTATCTTCGAATATAATGCAAACACTATTATATTTATGTAAAACAAAAACGAGCTTTTAATAAATATTTTTGCGTCATTGTATTCAAATTTATAACTTCCAGAGTCTAGCCTAATTACAGAAATTCCAAGCGTACACCTAGCTATCCAAGATATCATGAAAATTGTTAAGCAACTTTCTACCGACATTTGAGTAAAAAAGAACATTGTAGCAAATAATAACAAATATACTAGATTACCAACGATTGATATAAATGTGCTTTTTACTAAATTTTCGTTTTTTGTTTGTAGGTACGCATTTATTATCGAAAATGCTCCCATAAAAAACACAGAAGCAATTAGCAATTCAGAGATCTCAGAAACTCCATTTGTAGCTTTGGAATTAGGAATAAAATTATATATGTAATCTATGTTTAAAAATGCTGAAAAACATACCAAAATGTAAATTAAGAATGACATAGATGCTGTTTTTCTTTCTTCAATTAATCTATTTTTCACTGAATAAATAATTGATTGACTCATTCCTAATGCTAAAACAACGGACATTACCATTATTATTTGAAATAAAAAATAAGTTTGACCTCGTTCTTCAACCGATAGCCCTCTTGAGAGGAAAACACCTATCATCGCCGAAGTTATTATATTTGTTATTGTATTTACACCTGTAAAGATACTAAGTCGTCGTATCAATCCCAAAAGCCCCCTTATAAATTATAAAATAACTCTATTAGTTTAATATATTTCGTGATAATTTTAGCGTATTATTCTAATTAATTATTTGGAATTTCTTATATAATTCTATTTTTTGGAATTTAACTGTATAAATATGACTACTTCTTAGAAAAATACCTTACAATTACCACAACACTAGATAACAAAAATGCTACAGTAAAAATTAGCACTACAATAAGTCCTCTTTTGGGTCCACTTTTAACCTCAGAAACTACGGCAGAATCAATCGTTTTAAGAACGTATTCATCTCTCGCATGAGCAAGCATCTTTGTTTTTGTCTGCTCCTCGACCAATGAATACATTATCGTTTTAATATCTGCTATTTTTGTAAGTTCAATTTGTTCATTCAAATAGAGTATGCTTTTATTGGCTTCGTTTAGGTCTCGATTTCTTAATTCTTCATTAATACTTTTAACTAAATTATCAGCCCAAGCTTTTGCCGTTAATGGTGAATAATAAACAACGCTGATCTTTATAATTCCTGTTATTTTATCTTGATTTACAGTTATTGCTGTATTTAATTCCTCAATAGTCTCTAAAACACTAGGCTTCGGTTTAAACGGCTCTTCAACTTCCCTAACCCACTGCTTCGTTTCTTCATTATAGATTTCAGGGTCAATCAATAATTTGTCACTCGCCCTATCCCAACCTTTAGCCGCCATAATTGGCACATAAAGGTCGTTTTCTTCGATGAAG
>JACCEA011917112.1_pt1 | contig 13617 bp, 20 predicted proteins | sample 7449851 | NCBI WGS metagenome assembly JACCEA01 (sample SAMN15323453, study PRJNA562643) | freshwater metagenome | isolation source: river surface water | place: USA:Blue River Watershed | collected 2017-08-18 | reverse complement strand
TCAGCGGTGCAACACAGACGCAAATCTTTGGTGTCAGCTTTGGTTCTACAATGCGTGACGCAAACTGTGAACGATTGAAACTATCTAAGACATTGTACGACATGGGTATGAAGGTTGCCGCAGTTGCTACTATGTGTCAAGACCGTCGTGTGTTTGACGCTATGATGCAGGCTGGAACACCTTGCCCGTATGAAGGTAAGATCGGAGAGCAGGCTAAAGTAGCATGGGCAGAAAATCCTAGTAAAATTCCTACAATCGGATTAAAGGAATAAAATGCTAAAGAAGATAGCACTAGTGGTCGCATTAATTTGTAGTGTAGCATCTGCCCAACAAACGGCAAATACTACACTTACTGCGCCGCTAGAGCCGGGGCAAGTATATTCTACTGGTAACTTAGTTAACTGGACCCCACCTAACACAACAGCGCCTACTACATCAACTACTAGCCCGTGGATCAATGGTGTCTATACAAATACACTATGTTTTTATGGAGGGGATCCAGGCAATTGTGGACCTACTCCTACTGTTAGACCCGGATCTATAAACTTCTCATACGGTACCACAGACATATATCAAGTAACCAGTGTAGCGGCAGCATTGCCTAACAGTGGCACAGGATTAAATGTCAATGGATATAACTTTGGTTTTATGGCAAAGAATGGTAATGGGTGGGATGATGGTAGACAAGATTATTTAACTGCTTATGTTAGATTCTATGGACCAAATGGCTCAACTGTTAGAGATGATTTTTATAATCTAAACTATAAATTTGACTGGACTTACTTTAACTACAGTAAAACATTTGATACCCCTTATGCTAGCAAAGACTTGACTGCGGCACAATATGGTTTTGTAGGTAGAGATAATAACTTCTGGGCAGGAAACTATGGTCCAGAAATCACTAACATCAGTTTCAGTTTAAAGTACAGTGTTGATCCTTGCGCTACAAATCCTATGTTCAGTCCAACATGTCCTGGCTACTTAGATGCGTTAGCGAAACTTGTTCCTGTTGTCACAACATCAGTGGTTGCTGATCCAGTAACTACGACAGCAACAGCACCGGTTGCTTCTACTACAATTGTTACTGATCCTGTAGCATCTACTGTAAATGTAACTAGCACAACAACTGTTGGACAACCCAGTGTTGTTTCTCCTGTAGTATCTGCTCCTGCTTCAACTATTAGCACATCACCGACATCATCTAGTACAACTTCAGCAACAGCCTCTACATCTACGACAAAAGAATCAAGTGGTTCGACTAGTAATACTAGTTTAGCATTGAGTATCATTAGTAAGAACAATGAGCGTGATGCTGCCGGGTCTGCTGTGGCACAATCTGCAGTGGCACAAGCACAACAAGCCGCATCTCAAGCACAACAAGAAGCTGCCTCTGTGGCATCTAGTGCTACAGCAAATAGTTTAACTCAAAATGCTGTAGGAAGTAGTAGTCAACAATCTAGTGGTAATGGTATTAGAGTTAGTAACGCAAATAGTACAAACTTTACATTACAATCAGGAGTAACATCCTCAGCCACTGTTATTGGTCTTGGTTTATCTACTAATAATATACTAGTTCAACAACAAGCCTCTACGCCTATGAGTACTAATATGTTTAGTAATCAACCAGTAGCTAATATTAATAATGGATCTCAGCAATCATCAAACAACTCAACAACGTCATTTGTGCTTCCATTATTACAGCCTCAACAGCCATCAATCGTTACTAGTAATAATACTTCAGTTACCCAATCAGAACAACCACAGTCACAGACTATACCAAATAGCACAGTAATAAATCAAACAACAGAGACTATCTCAATGCTACCTTCTAACTTTTTAACAGACAAATCTAACCCTCTTACTGATATTATTGAGGCTAAACAGAACATTCCTCAAAGTAATACATCAACCTTCAATGGTCCTAGCGTTAATAGAAATGCCAGTGACAATGAAGTTGCTGGTGGGGTAGATATTAACAAAATGGCAATGGCTCCCACAGGTTATGGTGATTATTTAAACTTTAGCTTAAAGGATTCATTGTTTTATGCTCCAAAAGAAGTCTACAAGAATCAACGTAATGTTGATAACGCACGTGCTCTGCGCCAATTGACCAATGACAGTAAACATAAAGATATGGTGGAGATGCAATATGCTAGGTGATATAGTTAATTGGAACACCGTTATGATGGTAATTGTAAGTGTATTAAGCATACACGCAGGAATCAAACTGATAAACAAACTGTTTGATAAGTCACAAAAGAAAAAGAATTCATTATTTTAAAGGAAAAGAAAATGACAGAAGAAATTAAAGACGTTAACTCTAAGATTGACGCAGCCGAAGCGGCTATGAAGAAGTATGCTAGTAAAGATACAGTTATCAGTATCGGTGGCTATGAGTTTACACCTGCTAAACTAATGGTGGCATTTACTTTAGTAAGTTCTACGTTAGGTGGATTGTATGGAGCTTTTGAAGTGTACAAAGACTATCAAAGCATGAAGAAAAAGATTGCGGAATACAGTGCCCCGGACCTAAGTGGGTTCGATAAACGTTTGGCGGTCATCGAAGAAAACAGTGCCAAAACTAGCGACTACACACGTGACATTAAAACAGACCTAAAGAATGACTTGCGCCGTAACGAATCAGTAACCGAACAAGTTGAACGTAGTGTCAAACAAGCCCAACGTGAAACTGAATCTGAAATGCGTGAAATGCGAAAAGGTGTCCGTGAAGATTTGGAAAAAGCACGTAACGAGGCTAATACTATTCGCAAAGAAATGGCTGAGGCACGTAGAGAAATTGAACGTGAGGTTGTCCAATTAAAGAAAGAAGTGGATAACAAGATCCAGAAAGCTATTGACAATCCGCTAGCGAACAAGTAAAATGATTGAATGAAAATAGATGATCTAGAAAAGAAAATGCCCCATCTGTATTTGGATATGGATGGGGTTCAAGCTGACTTCTTTGGCGCATGGGCTGACAAGCATAATGTCAGTCACTGGAAGGCTATCGTAGACAAAGAGGGCGAGATTGAAGAACTCGCTAACAGCACACCCGAACAAGTTTATGAATTCTTCCGAAACTTGCGTCTACTTAAAGGTGGTAAAGAAATTATCGATTGGGTTAAAAAGCACAATATTCCATACACGGTGTTAAGTGCTCCTTTACGAGGGCCATACGCTGATGTAAGCAAACAAGCAAAGCGTGATTGGCTTGACCAACATCATCCGGGTTCAAGCGATAACGCCATCTTTACTAGCAAGAAACATCAATATGCTGTCAAAGACGGTGTCGCAAACGTACTAGTTGACGACTTCGGTCCTTATTGTCAAAAATTTAGTGATGCTGGAGGAATTGTCGTTAAGCACGAAGATGAAGCAGAAGTTTCAACTGCTGCCGCTGACACCATTTCTAAGCTAGAAAAGATTTATGCTCCATATTTGAATAAATAATATATTGGAGATATATTATGAGCGATATGCGTAAATTTTTAGAATTAGTAGATGAAAACAGTGATGATTCACGTATTGACATACTAGACAGTTTCGACATTGAGTTAAATGAAGATTTTGTCATTGAGACCGGAGTAGTTGGTTTTACCCATGACGGCATCATCATTGAGGGTGATGACGTTACATGTAAACTATTGGGAATCAACGGCATTATTTTGGAATCAATTGATAACCCAGAATACAATGACGAAGCTGGTATGGCTGACAACAACCTAGAAACATTACGAAGAACGATTGACGGAATAGACGATATTATTCAACCCGGTGATAATTTACCAGAATGGTGTCAGGAAAAAGTAGCAGTAGCAAAATCAATGCTAGTTGCTGTTTGGGATTACATGCGTTCCGAAGTCGAGCGCGGCGCCGTAGACGAAGCCAAATATCAAGGTAGAGAAGTACCGTTGGGCAAGCCAATGGCGGGAGACGTTAAGAAGTCTAAGGTATATGTACGTAAACCAAATGGTAAGGTCGTCAAAGTAAACTTCGGTGACAAGAAGATGCGTATTAAGAAGTCAAATCCTGGCCGGCGCAAAAACTTCCGTGCCCGTCATAACTGTGACAATCCAGGACCACGTTGGAAAGCACGTTACTGGTCATGCCGCGCATGGTAATTTAACAAGTCGTGGTATAACTGATAAGTATTTTGATGAATAAACCAGGACAAGATCATACCCGTTACGAAGTGATATTACAAGAAGATCCCGATACCGGTGATCTTCTTTTACCTATTCCACAAGTACTATTGGATAAATTGGGTTGGAAAGAAGGCACTGATATCGAATTTGGGTTAGATGAAAAAGGTCACTACATATTAAAGAGAAAAGAATAATATGAATGACAAAGATATAGATTGGGACAACATCACTATAGACTTGAGTGATGATACAATTAACTTACAAGACATGGCATATACTATCACGAGTCCCTCAACTTGGGCAACAACAGGAGCAGTTTTAACTAGCAACGGTACTGGTTCTTCATCATGGAGTGACACAATTACTATAGCAAGTGATCCTAGTTTAACGGGCAGGACACTGACGGTCAATGGCGATGCTGACATATCCGGCAATCTCAAAGTCGGTGGAAAAGATATAGCAGAGTCGTTAGACCGCATAGAAGAACGATTAGCTATCCTCAGACCCAACGAAGAATTAGAAGAAAAATGGGACCAGCTACGTGGCTTGCGCAAAGCGTACATGGAGCTTGAGGCTGAAATCATCGAAAAAGAAAAGGTCTGGTCTATTCTCAAGAAGTAATACTTGAGTAGTACTTGACAATAATTATGGGTTCATATATAATAACATCTACATTGACAACTATGGACTGTTATCTATGACCATGCATCTCGCACATCCCTCCCTTTCTATGGGTGGCAAGCGTAAAGGCAAGCAAAAGTTTCGTAATGCTGAGGAGGCACGTAAGGCACGTGAGCTTGATGCCTCTTGGGCCGAGCTACAGAAAAAGTGGGGCGTTGAGGCTGACGAGAAAAAGCGCAAACGTGCCATGTCTGCTCCATCGCTTGACTATAAACTGACCGCACCTGTAGGTCGTTCTACAAGTAATCATATCCCCAGCCGTGTCACTGAGGGTGGTTCTACAGCACCTGTTCACAAAGTCTACACTGGTAATAAGATTCTCGGTATCGGTACTATGCACAAGTCAAATGCTGTGCCTATCTTTTCCGACGAACAAGCCGTAGAAATCTCTAGGATGCGCCGTGGTTGATTATAGCTATTATTGCGAAGTCACCTATGACCGTGCTGATATCAGGCCGGGTATATACAGTTTTAGTTCGCAAAAGAATAGCCATCTAGGATTCAATAGATTGATTACACTTAGCGACAAAGTTTGGCGACAAGGTCCCAAAGGTGGCGTAAAGATTATCAAAGACAGGCATGCGTCATTCCACCCTGCTGGATATATCACCACAGACGAAAAACTAATGAAGAAATTCATGTGGGTTAAACTTCAAGCCCAAACATTCAACAAAGGAGCATAAAGCAAAAGCATATGGCTAAAGAAGAAGGCATTAAGATGGACGGTAAGGTAATCGATGTATTACCTAATGCTGTTTTTAGAGTAACACTACACAGTGGTCAAACTGTGACCGGATACATATCCGGTAAAATGCGTAAGCATGATATTAAAATTCTACTAGGAGACATAGTAGAAGTGGAATTCAGTCCCTATGACTTGACAAAAGGTCGCATCACCCGCCGACGCTGACTAAATACTCTACGATGTATGACATAGTAGAGCGAATAGAAGAATCACGTAAACCTAAAGTAGAGTTAGATGACCTACATTATTCCTATACCGATTTACAACCTGTACTCAGTAAACAGACATTAGAGTACCATTATGACAGCCTAGCGAAGGGCTATGTAAAACGTTATAAAGCAGGGGAGGGTGACCCTGAATTCAATAGAGCCGGAGCATTCCTCCACAATATCTATTTCAATCAATTTCGCAAACCAGAAGAATCCAACACACCCAACGGACCGGTACTTAATCTTATTAAACGTAAGTACGGCTTCTGGCGAGATTTCAAAGAACAATTTAAAGAAGAAGCAATGAAGATCCAAGGTTCAGGTTGGATCTACCTGTCCTACAATGGAGATATAAAGACTATTGTAAATCACGAAATACGTGATGATATTCTGATATTAGTAGACTGGTGGGAACATGCGTGGGCTTTAGATTATCAGTCCGACAAAAAACAGTACTTAGAAAATACATGGAAGATCATGAACTGGGTACATATAAACACTAGATGGGGTAAATCACTATGATTACAATTACGGAAGCTGCACAATCAAAGATTCAAGAGATTATATCAGAAGAAGATAATCCAAATACAAGACTACGTATGTTCATTCAAGGTGGAGGCTGTTCTGGTTTTAGCTACGGTTTCACACTTGATGAGGAGAAAAATGAGGACGATTTTGAATTTCCAGCAGGTTCTTCAAGTGTCCTAATCGACAGTATGTCCGCACAATATGTTCAGGGTGCTACTGTTGATTACGTAGAAGATTTGATGGGTGCGTCATTTAAGATATTGAACCCTCAGGCTCAATCAACATGCGGATGTGGGAGTTCATTTAGTCCTTATTGATAAATACAATAATAAGGACTTAAAATGGCTGATACCATACCAGGACAATTAGTAATCCAAGTCGGAAATCAAAATGAATCAATAGGATCAGATTCGTTATACACTGCTTTCAACAAGACAAAAGATAACTTTACTAATTTATTTGCTAAATCTAGCGCATTCACATCAATAACCGGTAATTCCGGAATCAACGTTACGTACGGTAACGCAAACACTAGTGTAGATATTACTAACACTGGTGCTTTAAGCCTTACTGCTGCCGATTCAAGTATCGTTATTGCCGAAACAACACCCGGAAATTTAACTATTGCGGCTGTAGGTGGAGGCAACGGTGGCGGCGGTATATCATCAGTTGGATTAGTTCCTATCTCAAATACCCGACTTTCCGTATCAGGTAGTCCTTTGATCGGATCCGGTGGAAATATAACCATCGATCTTGCTACTACTGGTATAACTGCTGGTACTTACACGTACCCAACAATGACAGTAGACGCATATGGAAGAATCACTACTATATCTAGTGCTACTGCCGCAGGTACTGTCACTAGTGTAGCGGTCGTTCCTGGTGATGGCATACAAGTTACAGGTAGTCCAATCACTACCTCAGGTAGCATAAACATCATAAACACCGGTGTAACTAGACTAAACGCTGGAGCTGGTATCTCTTTGAGTAGCGGTAATGGAAACGTTACTATATCTGCGGCGACAACTGGTGGTACAGTTACTAGTGTGGGTGTATCTAGTAACGCTCTTGTAGTTACCGGAAGCCCAGTAACTACAACTGGTACAATTACAGTTGACTTACCTAGTAACGTTTCTGTTACCGGGTCAACAACTATTGGTACATTTATGAGATTAACACCGAGTTCCGCTCCCTCAAGTCCAGTAGCAGGAATGGTATATTACGACAGTGGCACGAATACATTGAAATGCTACAACGGTTCAGCTTGGCGAACAATAACAATGGCATAATGGAAATTTATAATGACAACAATAAAAATAACAGAACTAACAGATATTGGTAACGGGCTAGCAAATAGTACATTAGTGCCGGTAGTAAACATGTCAGGTACACCAACTACCGAACGTGCCAATTTAAACAACATTTCAGACTTTGTATTGAATAAAGGTACCGGTGCTAACTTAGGCGCAGTGGGCGACATTACAATTACAGGCGGAACCGATGGGTACGTACTACAAACTGACGGCACTGGCAACTTGTCATGGACTGCACAAACAGGCGGCGGAGGTAATGGAACACCCGGTGGTGCCAATACACAAGTTCAATATAACGATGCTGGTAGTTTTGGTGGTGAGTCAACCTTTACTTATGATAAAAACACCAATATGCTATCTGTGGGTAATCTTACAGTATCAGCAAACGCATCTATAGATTACTTGACATTAACACATGATGCTAATGCTAATGTTGTCTACGCAAACTACTTATACGGTGACGGCAGTAATATAACAAACTTACCGGTAGGTAATATTGCCACTATTAATTTAACTGGTAGCACAAGTAATGTATTGTATGGCAATGGCGTGTTTGCTCCTATAACAGGAAGTGGCAACAGTTCAAGTATTAGTAATGGATCATCAACAGTTAGTATCCCTACTGCGAATGGTGCTGTTGTTATAAATCCAGCAACAACTAGTAATATTGAATTGACTACATCTTCATTGACTTCAGTTAGCGCAGATTGTTATATAGGATTAGCAAACGAATTTGTTGCTGATACAGAATTCAACGATGATATCACTGTTGTTCAAGTGGGATGGACTGTTACTGTAAGTTCAGTTGAGTATACTGTTACTGCCATTGACCCAAGTCCCCCTGCTAATCAGTATAGAATAACAGTTGCAGGTGCTACATTCGTATCCGGTACTAACTACACATTCACAAACCCTGTGCCAGTAGACCATGTATGGTCAATTGACCAATACGGTACAATGACAACGCCTGCAGGCGGCACGATTAATCAAATCAACAATGACTTTAAAATTGAAGTAACAGGCACTGATGTTATTGATCTTCGTACCGGTGGTGGTGATTTCATCTTTGATGCCGCTGGTAACGTAGTTATCAATGGACCTATTAATTCAAGTACCGGTGTCGCACGACTAGACTTAACCGGCGGTAATGTATACCTGACTTCAACGGATAATGATACCACTGTGTTAGCCATGAATACTACTAGAGTACAAATGTATGCTGGTGTAGATGTTAGCCTAACCAGCGGGGTACTTTTACCTCAGTTAGAAACAGACTACACTGACAGTAGAACTATGTTGGAAGAGTCGTTCACACAAAACTCAGGGGAAGCCGGATATCCATGGGGCATTACATTACCCGTAAGTTACTTAACTTATAATGAACTAATACTATTAGCTCCTGATACTTTCCCCAATCAAGCGGCATGTACTGTTCAAGCAAACAACACACAAAACACCTGGGAGTTGTGGCAAGATACAATCGCACAATCAAATGTAAGAATAACATCAAATGAACTTAACTGGACTTTTGGAAGCGATGGTATTTTAAACTTTCCGGGTGGTACCAGAATTGCCAGTGACTCTAGTGCGTTTGAAGTTCAAAACGCTAATGCAGTTAACTTTGAAGCAAATGCCGTAGTAAACATTTATACCGACACTAGTAATGCCGCATATCAATGGCAGTTTGGCGATGATGGTAACCTATCACTACCTAATAATGGTAGTCTCAATGTTAATGGCGGTGGTATTTATCAAACACCTGATGAAGATTTTCACATTCGTGCCCAAGACGCAGAAAACGATGGGTGGGGTTTATACTTAGAAGTTGACGATGGTTTAGGTAACGTTGAATCTAGAGTTAGAGTTGAAAGAGATAGTGTTCAAGTTGGTGTAGGATTAACTACAGGTCCTGCATACTATTGGGGGTTCGACAATCAAGGTCGTTTAAATCTACCAGATGGCGGTAACATTCAAGGCGCATATGGTAGTAACTCAAGTTACTATGCTATTGACAATGGATCTGGTGGCGCGGTAGAAATGAAGGTGTTGAGTTACATCGGTGATAGTTTGATTGCTAATATTAGAGTAAGCAATCCTAATGTAACTGTTTCTACCGGTGGTGGAGCAAGTACATGGACGTTTGACAACACCGGTAACTTAACAGTCCCAAACAATATTCTTGTAGCAGGTTCAGCAAGTCCTGCACCGTACATCAGTGGATTTAGCACCGCGGTATTCATTGACTCTCTAAGAGCAGATCAGGTTGAGATGTCAAACAACGCTATCTATACAAATTCAGGTTCTAGTAATTTAATATTGAATCCGAACTATGGCAGTAGCACAGATAGTTTTATTCAAGTGCCCAACTTCCAAGACGGTGGCGAAAAATTAACTATCAAGAATAGTTATGCTAACGGTGTTGATATCGTCACACAGGGCGGCACTTGGTTCTTTGGTGGTGATGGTAACTTAACATTACCAGGCAATACAGTATCAATCAACTTTGCTAATGGTTCAGCCGCATTTGGTAACATTGTTGCTACTAACCTAGACGGTAATGTCAGTAATGTATTATTGGGTGATGGTACGTTTGGTACTGTACCTGGATTAGGTAACATAGCAAGCATCAATCTAGACGGCAGTTCAAGTAACGTTCTCTATGGTAACGGAGAATTTGCGGCTGTACCAACAAGCACTTATAGTGATAGCAATGTTGTCACATTACTAGGTAGTTTTGGTAGTAACACAATCTCTACAACAGGCAACATTGCAGTAGGTGCTGTAACAGCGTCAGGTAAGATTGGTTATAGTGCAGGTGCTAATGTCACGCAAACTGGATCTAGAAGTAATTCAGTAACAATTAATGGATTGTCCGGAGAAATTACATTGTTTGCAACTTCAATGACAGCCGGTCAAGTAGACTTCTTTACAGTAACAAACAATCAACTTGAAGTTGGTGATATGATTATTTGTACAACATACGCCGGTAGTGCAGGTACATATTTGCCAATGGCATTTGTATCATCCGCTACACAGGCTGTATTTACAGTTAGAAACTTAGACGCATTTGTAACTGCATCAGAGTCTCCGGTAATTAAGTTTATCGTTATAAAAGCACCTAAGGCATAATCAATTTATGCACCCAACAAAAAGCCCCATTTAAGGGGCTTTTTTATTTTACCTTCTGTAGCATGTGTTCACTATATTTGTGCTTACACATTGCCGGAATATCATCCCAAGGAAATTCTTCATAGAACGGACACTTTGATTTCCACATACCTTTCTGAATGAAATATTTGAGTTCCAACAAATCTTCACGTTTAGTGGGGTCAAAGATTCTACGTGGTTCAGCAAGTCTATTCAGTAGTGAGGCTCTCATTATTCCGCAACATCCATTGAGTTATATTCTTTGATAAGGTCAACTAATTCTGCTTCGGTGTTGCACAAAACTTTGGTATTAGCCCAATCGTCCTTTTTATTGCGACCACCTACTTCAACCATCCAACCATTGTCATAACGATTGACAGTAAAAGAATCGTTTACCTTTGCTAGTTTGTTTAGTTTATTTGCCATGGGTAGAGGGGCATATAGCCCCGATCCTTATTCAGTAGTTTCTTGAGTTGCCGCGAGAACTTCCTCAGCGGTAACAGATTTCTTCTTAGCACGGGCCTTGATTGCGTCAATGCTAGGCTTAGTAGCTTTGACTTTAACAGTACCCTTCTTAGCTTCTTTTTCTTTGTCAGCTAGAGTATCGGCAATAGTTGCTTGATCCTCAGCACTTTGGAAGTCAGCATGACTTGCCAAATACTTGAGTGCTTCGACCTTAGTCATCTCGCTCGGCAGTTCAACAAAGTCAACGCGGGTGGCGCCACCTTTAGTAAACTGTTTGATACGGCGAACCATGTCATCAGTGAAACGAACCTTAGCATTACCATTATGAACAGTGATACCAGCGACTTTAAAAAGTTGAGAAGTTTTAGCCATTATAGTTTCCTTTATATAGCTTGTTAATGAAAAATGTCATTCGACAGTTATTATTGTAACACCGGGCGTAATAACTGTCAACCACTTATTTGCCCGAATTACACCGGATTCGCTGATTCACTAATCAGCAAACGTCCGTACATACCTTTAGCCATTTGGATGGCTTGGTAAGGATTGTCAGCTTGGATAGTGACACGACCAAAACCAGCACCCGGTTCATCCTTATATTTGACCATTACCCAATATGAATTCATTTTACGGTGACCTTTTTAGAAAGAGTGAACTTAGATAGGATCTTTTGTGCGTCCTTGAGTGAGGGCACTTCGTCAAAGACACTTGCTATTTGTACACCCACCTCAGCACGAGCTTGCTTAATAAGCTCCAGTGCGTATTCCACATCATCACTATCCAAAGACTCATACCAGGCATCAAAATCTTTTACGCTAAGGCTCATGATGAATTTCAAATTATCAGAATCCCACTTGTTCATTTTAAGCCTCCACAGTGTAAGGTTTGTTCCAAGAACCGATGTTCACATCAACGTACCAACCCACATCAAAGTAGTCAGTTTGGATGTCCGAATTGTCGTGATTGCCACCGTTCATTGTAGTGATAACTTCCTTCAGAAAAGACAGAGCCTTACCCGAGAAGTGTTCTTTGTACCAGTAAACGTTCACATCCAAAGATTTGTTCTTGCGGATGTACTCGATTTGTTCCTGAGACATTTTGTTAGCGTAGGGTTTGTCAGTGTCGGTCTTGATAAAATTTTCGATAAAGTCAATAGAACCCGACTTAACATTCAGAACAAAAGTGGAATGATTGCGAACAGCAAGCGAACCCTTGACACCGTACTTTTTCAGGATAGCCTTGATAGCAGGAGCTTTTTGTGCTTTGCGTTCTTGATTGAAATAAGCCATTTGTGAAGTCCTTTAGTTAACTGTCTATGTATGTATTATATACCCAAACCCATTTATTGTCAAATTATTTGACCCGATAAATGATGCCTTGATCGGTGAATACTTTAGCAATACCTTCTTTGTCCCAGTCAGATTCGAGCAAACGCAAGTTTTTACGGTCACGAATTGTACCCTTGATGACTTTAACACGGATCCAAGTCTTACAGTTTGTAACCTTGACTTCCTCACATGAATACACAAGTTCTAGTGCCAGTTTAACACGTTCGGCTTTGAGCAATTGAGCCTGAGTAAAACGACTAGCATTGATAGCGTGGTTCATGCTAGCATCACGTGCCGCAAACCAAGCCCATTGACCAGCAGATTTGTGTTCGGTCTCTTTTTCAAACATGTCAAGCTCCTTTAATCAATCAATACAAGTATTATATGCCCAAACCCATTTATTGTCAACCTCAGAATGCTCGGTACAAACCAAGCATACAGATACCTGCGGACACTACGTTGACAACTACTTGGGCATTGTTGCGAACCCTGTAAGCCCATGTAAGGAAAAACAATGTTCCAAAACTGAATGCTATAATGTTATAGGGATCCATGTTTCCCATTGCGTTTAGCACGTGTCCTAACACAATGAAAACTACCCCTGTCCACTGAATGATGTCATTTGTTTTATTCATAAATGAATTATAAGCCCAAATCCATTTATTGTCAACCGTGGTTAAAATCGCTAGAAGTGTATCAGTATGCGTTCCTGAATCCTCTAGCGATTTTGAAGCCCCTGAGGGGTGAAAATGAGTACTTTAGTATTCAAAAAAGTAGTACTAAAGTATTACGAATTTACCGTCTCAAACGGGCTGTATTCGTCTGTAGCTTGTAGCTGGGCCAGAACATCATAGACCATATTGAGTGGAATGTTCAACAGGGTAGCGATTTTGATCGGTCGATCACCTGCTTCAAGCATATCCACAATGTCCTGATGGATTTCAGACATAACGCTCATAATTAATCCTTCTTAACACTAGAGGGTTTAAACAGAATACCAAACAGAAAGTTGATACCCCACGCTTGGAGCCAAGTGACTTCCTTGACACCTTCAAC
>JACCEA010697756.1_pt1 | contig 13617 bp, 5 predicted proteins | sample 7449851 | NCBI WGS metagenome assembly JACCEA01 (sample SAMN15323453, study PRJNA562643) | freshwater metagenome | isolation source: river surface water | place: USA:Blue River Watershed | collected 2017-08-18 | reverse complement strand
GTCCAAGAACGTCATCTGACTTCACAGTCAAGATTTCTTGAAGAATGTGTGATGCTCCAAAAGCTTCTAAAGCCCAAACCTCCATTTCTCCAAAACGCTGACCACCAAATTGTGCTTTACCACCCAAAGGTTGTTGGGTAATAAGCGAGTATGGTCCGATTGAACGGGCGTGCATTTTATCATCTACCAAGTGACCCAGCTTCATCATATACATGATACCTACCGTTACTTTTTGGTCAAACGGCTCACCAGTCAAACCATTGTATAATTGAGAACGACCGAATGGTGGCAAACCTGCCTCCGCCAACTCTGCCGAAACCTGCTCTTCCGTAGCACCATCAAAAATTGGAGTAGCATACTTTTTCCCTAATTTTCTACCCGCAAGACCTAACACAACTTCGTAAAGCTGTCCGATGTTCATACGAGAAGGTACCCCAAGAGGATTTAATACGATGTCCATTGGCTGTCCGTCCACTGTAAAAGGCATGTCTTCATCTCTTACGATACGAGCAACAACCCCTTTATTTCCGTGACGACCCGCCATTTTATCACCCACTTTGAGCTTACGTTTTTTAGCAATATATACTTTTGCCAATTTCACGATTCCAGCAGGTAATTCATCACCCACTTCTAAAACAAATCTTTCACGTTTGAAACGTCCGATTAATTCACTTCTGCGAGCCAAATAATTTTTGCACAATGCAACAATCAGTTTGTTCATTGCAAAATCTTCAGTCCAACCATCTAAAATCACATCACCTAACAAGTTTACTTCCTCCGGAACATTATATTGACTTTCATCGACATAGTTGTTTTTTTCTGGGAATAAATTATTCGTAATATTAGCACGGTTAAACTTCATACCTTTAGAGATTAACTCATCTCCAAATTTATGTTTCACCCCAACAGTTTGGACACCGTCCAATAATTCTACCATCTTATCAATCATCACGTTTCTCAGCTGAACCAAAGACCCGGCATGTTTTCTCATCAATGCCTTTAATTCTTCTTTGTGCTTCGAACGCTCTTCTTTGCTCGGACGAGAGAATAATTTAGTATCAATGATTACTCCATCCATCGAAGGTGGTGCTTTCTTAGAGGCATCTTTCACATCGCCAGCTTTGTCGCCAAAGATTGCACGAAGCAACTTCTCCTCTGGAGTCGGATCTGTTTCTCCTTTAGGAGTAATCTTACCAATTAAAATATCTCCTTCTCTCACACGAGTACCCACACGAACGATACCATTTTCATCCAAATTCTTCACCGTTTCCTCTGAAACGTTAGGAATTTCAGGTGTCAATTCCTCTTCTCCTCGTTTGGTATCACGTACTTCCAATTCGTATTCTTCGATGTGAATTGACGTAAAAATATCTTCACGAACAACCCTTTCAGAGATTACAATCGCATCTTCAAAGTTATATCCTTGCCAAGGCATGAAAGCAACCAATAAGTTTCGACCCAATGCCAACTCTCCACCTTGAGTCGCATAGCCTTCCACTAATATTTGACCTTTCCTAACTTCCTGACCTTTCAGAACAATCGGACGAATATTGATACAAGTATCTTGGTTGGTTCGACGATGCTTCACTAAGCTATAAGATGTCACATTTGAATCGAAGCTTACCAAAGCTTGTTCTTTTGTCCAATTGTAACGAACTTTAATTACGTTGGCATCCACATATTCCACTACCCCATCTTCCTCTGCTACCACTAAAGTACGAGAATCTCTTGCCAGACGACCTTCCAAACCTGTACCCACGATTGGAGCTTCCGGACGCAACAAAGGCACAGCTTGACGCTGCATGTTAGAGCCCATCAAAGCACGGTTGGCATCATCATGTTCAATAAATGGAATCAATGATGCAGCAACAGAGACAATCTGATTGGAAGCAATATCCATAAAGTCGATTGAATCAGGAGTTTTCATAGGGAAATCACCTTCATAACGACACTTCAACGTATCTACCAAGAAATTACCCTCTACATCCACATCTGCAGTTGCCATGGCAATATTCTTACCATCTTCCTCTTCCGCTGTTAAATAGATTAATTCTTTGGTCAATTTTCCATTTTCAATTTTCACATAAGGCGTTTCAATAAAGCCCATGCTATTGACTTTGGCATACGTACAAAGAGAAGAAATAAGTCCGATATTTGGACCTTCTGGAGTTTCGATAGTACAAAGACGACCATAGTGCGTATAGTGAACGTCACGAACCTCAAAACCAGCACGCTCACGACTCAAGCCTCCTGGTCCTAATGCTGACATACGGCGTTTGTGCGTAATTTCAGCCAAAGGATTGGTTTGATCCATGAATTGTGACAACTGATTTGTTCCAAAGAACGAATTAATGACAGAAGACAAAGTACGGGCATTAATCAAATCCACCGGTTTAAAATCTTCATTATCACGCACGTTCATACGCTCTTTGATGGTACGAGCCATACGAGCCAAACCTACCCCAAATTGAGCATATAATTGTTCGCCAACAGTACGTACACGACGATTCGATAAGTGATCTATATCATCGACAACTGCTTTAGAATTAATCAAACTAATCAAGAATTTAACAATCTCCACGATGTCCTGTGTAGTCAATACACCTGTTTCTAAAGGAGTTGTTAAATTTAATTTTGTATTGACACGATAGCGACCAACTTCTCCCAAATCATATCTTTTATCCGAGAAGAAAAGACCTTGAATGATTTCACGAGCAGTGGCTTCATCAGGAGCTTCAGTATTTCTCAGTTGACGATAAATTTGTTCAACCGCCTCTTTTTCCGAGTTTGAACTATCTCTTTGTAAGGTGTTATAAATGATATTAAACTCCGAAACATTGGCATCTTCTCTATGTAAAATAATAGATTTTTGTTCTGTTCCTAAAATGGTATCTATATCATCATCTGTGATTACGGAGTCACGCTCCAAAATCACCTCGTTACGGTCAATCGAAACAACCTCTCCAGTATCTTCATCCACGAAATCTTCTGTCCAAGTACGCAACACACGAGCCGCTAATCTACGACCAACCGCTTTCTTCAATGCCTCACGAGTGCCTGGAATTTCCTCAGAAAGTCCGAACAAATTCAAAATTTCTTTATCAGAACCAAATCCGATGGCTCTTAATAAAGTAGTAACCGGAAATTTCTTCTTACGGTCGATATAAGCATACATCACATTGTTTACATCCGTCGAGAACTCAATCCAAGATCCTTTCATCGGAATCACACGTGCTGAGTACAATTTGGTACCGTTGGTATGCTTGCTCATCGAGAAAAACACACCTGGAGAACGATGCAATTGAGATACAATGACACGTTCAGCACCATTGATAATGAAAGAGCCTCTACCATTCATGTAAGGGATATTCCCCAAAAACACTTCTTGCTCGATGGTTTCAAAATCCTCATTATCAGTATCGTTACAAATCAAACGTAACTTTGCTTTTAATGGAACTGCGTAGGTCAGCCCACGATCAATACACTCATCTACCGAATATTTAGGCGGGTCGATGGTATAATCTACAAACTCCAATACATAATTTTCGCGAGAATCCGCGATGGGGAAGTTTTCTGCAAAAACGTTATAGAGCCCTTCTTTTTTTCTGCTTTCCGCTGGTGTTTCGATTTGAAAGAAATCTTGAAACGACTTCAGCTGAATATCCAAAAAATCAGGATATTCGATGAGAGGCTTCACCGTTGCGAAACTTTTTCTACCGGTTTCTGTAAGATTCAAGGTTTGAAAAGTTTTAAGTGTTCAATAAATATTTTTTGAATTTTAGCTTACGAGGCCTGCCTTAATTTTAGGTAGCCTGGCAATAATTTATCGTAGCGAAGAGAACTCCGCCCCCTATGCTTCTATCCTACGAAAATAGAAGTGTATCGGACCGAAATTCTTCCAAAGATTTGCATTTTCTAAGAGGAAAATCCCTAATAGGGTGCGAAATTAGTAAAAGTATTTTTATTTACAAAACAAATACGCTATTTTATGCAAAATAACGTATTTATAAACCAATATCAGTCTATTTGCTATTATTATCTAATCCGATAAATTCTACATTCATGTTGTTGAGTATATCCAGAAGTAGAAAAAATCAGTTCTAAAGACAAAGCATTGGTTTTGTCTTCCACAAGACTATTATCTATTCCCGATTCTGAATCAAGATTTGCCACAAATATATATTTTTGTTCAGCCTCAGTTTGCCAAATCATTAATTTTTGGTTCAAATCTGCTTGTAAAATCCAAGAAACATCTTTCCCCTCGATATATTCCCAAATGCCATCAACAGTCTGATAAAATTGTTGAAACAAAGTAAATTGTGCATGATTTTCACCCCAAACATAAGGGCCATGAGTTACTTTATCAATTTCTTTATCATCTTGAATTGAAAACACATACAGCTTTGTATATTCTTCATTTTTCCCTCTTTGAAGGTGTAAATTTCGAGTTTCAAACCCCAAACCTACATAGCTCGGCATATCTGTCAGACACAAAGCAATAAATAACCTCAAGTGATTGCCTGTTTTATAAAACTCATCAAAACGAGGGTCATCTTTATCTGCCGTCATTACCGTAAAATTCGGAGCAAATGTTCGGTTTTTCAATAGCGAATAATACTTTGTCCACTTTTCCATAAACTCTTGAGAGCCAACCACAGAAGACTGTAAATCCCCCAAAGTAGAATCGGCACAAATTGCCTCCAAATGGTCATTCTCGTCGCCATAACCCATATAGTCTGGTTCGACCAAAAAAGTTTCTGCAAAAAAGCCAAAATGTTTCACTCCCCTTTTTTGCACAAAAAGTTTGGCAGCCATGAGGGGGTCATAAAATTCATCGGGTTGTTTCGGAACACCAGAAGAGCGAGGCTGAACATGAGCCATATCCCCCCGCATAAAATCTATGTTGTACTTTTGCTGACATTCAAATACTTTTTCACAGAAATATACCCAAACACCTTCATTAGGGGTTTGAAAATCCAACTCCCAGTTAGCATTATCATCTTTTGAGTGATAAAATTTATAGCGAGTCAATGGACCAAACACCCTCGACATTGCCTGAGGCTCGTCAAATTCGTAGGTGTACCAACGATTTCCGTTATCATCTACTACAAATTCTTCAGGATTAATGTGCAAACCCCGATAAGGAGGAGCCATGGTCATGGGCAAGGTTTCATATCCTTGATAAATCAATTCATGCATCAATTCTATCCGTCTTCTCAACCTTCCTGCATAATCTTCTTTTAGCCCAAAAATAATTTCCAGTCTTTGCTCATCACTTAATATCGGAATATCAGGCGAAAACAAAGTATTTTTTGAATATGAAATAGACGTTCCATTGGCAGTACCATATCTACCCAAATATTTCCAGATAATTTCTTCTACATCACGGTACAATAATTCAGAATTGCTCGTGATTCTGCCTCCCACACGCTTTACCCATTCAAAATATCTTGGATAAGCAATAACCATTTCTGAAAATCTATCTGTATGTGGAATCACATCCATCCCAACGGATTTGCCGAGGGCATGAAGTACATCAACAACAAATTTTAATTGTTTTTCGACCGTATTTAAAGATGGGATAGCAGATGCTAGCTCTTGACTAAAAAACTCTGGATTGATATTGAAACTTACCATACCATAGAGACTTCCGACGACTCCCGGTTCCCAGATAGGCAAAAGGTGTATCGAATCCTGACTTTTAGGTAAGGTTAAGGCATATTTAACCACATTAAAGAAATTCCCGATGGTACGGACATTGATTCCGACCATGTTAGACTTTTTGAGCCAAGAAGAATCCGAATATTTGGCAATCGGACTTTCGATGGATTGTTGAAAATCTAATGCACGCTGAATAACATTGCCCCCCAATCGTTTCTGAAGCAATTCCAATACCTCATAGACATTGAGCTGTACGGCAATCTCAGGTAAAAGATTTTCGATATATGAAGACTTATGACCAACAAAATTATCTTTATATATATAGTGATTCTGTCGCCAAAGATCGAACATCGAAGCTTGCGAATAAGTATCTGTCATCGTATTATTTCATCATAGGTTATGCAAAGTTATGAAATAGCGACAAAAGAAAACAATTTGACTACAAAAAAAACAATATTACCCCTCAGTTTTCCTACAAATATGTGCTTTAAGAATCAATTTAGGCATTTTTGGTCTATTTCAAAAACTCAAATAGGCGTGTCGTCATATTTTTCTTATAAAATTTAGTAATTTTGTAACCATCAAACCAAATATCTCAAGGGACAAAATTTTGTATGAGAAAAAAAATTGAAATTTTGGCACCTGCCAAAAACTTAATTCAAGGAATGGCAGCTATTAATGCCGGAGCAGATGCTGTTTATATAGGAGCACCACAATACGGAGCACGCACCAATGCAACCAATTCTGTTGAAGACATTGCAGAAATGGTCCGCTATGCACACTTATTCAAAGCCCAGGTATTTGTAGTCATCAACACCATTTTATATGACCACGAATTGAAAGATTGTGAGCAATTGATACATGAATTATACCACATCGGAGTTGATGCTCTCATTGTGCAAGATATGGCAATTTTGGAAATGAATTTGCCTCCTATTGTGATTCATGCCAGCACACAAGCCAATAATAGAAATGCTGCCCACGTTAGATTTCTGAAAGATGCAGGAGTTAAAAGGGTAGTATTGGCACGTGAATTGAATTTAGACCAAATCAAAGAAATCAGTGAAGCAACAGATGCCGAACTTGAATTTTTTGTAACTGGGGCTTTGTGTGTGTCTTTCAGTGGAAATTGCTACATGAGTATTGCTGGAGGCGAACGCAGTGCCAACAGGGGTTCGTGTGCACAAAACTGCCGACTTCCGTATCAATTAATCGATGGCACTGGCAAAACGTTGATAGCCAATAGCCATTTATTGTCAATAAAGGATTTGGATTTAAGCGACCAATTGCCCAATCTTATTGAATCAGGAATCACTTCTTTCAAAATAGAAGGCCGATTGAAAGATATTGTTTATGTAAAAAATAACACTTCTTATCTTCGGAAAAAATTGGATGATTTCTTAGAAACTAACCCAGAAAAATATCAAAAAGCCTCTTCCGGACGTACCTTCTATAATTTTGAACCCGAGCTTGACCGAAGCTTCAATAGAGGTTATACCGACTATTTTGTAAATAAAAGAAAAGAAAAAATCGGGCATTGGGAAAGCCCAAAATCACAAGGACAATACATCGGAAAAGTGATAGAAGTAAAAGTAAATGGCTATGTGATAGAAAATTATGAGAAATTGAACAATGGCGACGGACTTTATTTTTTGAATGAAAATGGCGATGGAGACGGAACTCAAATCAATATCATTATTAATAATATTGTGATTCCAAACCATTTCAAACCACTTCCGATTGGAACCGAAATCTATAGAAATTCGGATGCGGAATTCAATAAAATGGTTGAAAAAGAAAATAGTGCTGTAAGGAAAATAGGAGTACATCTTTATTTCTCAGAAACAGACAATGGTTTTCTTTTGACTGCAATTGACGAAGACGGACATCAAAACAACCTTGCCATGCCCGCCGAAAAAGTACTTGCTAATTCACAGGAATCCGTTATCCCAAATATCAAAAAAAATCTCTCCAAAACCGGAAATACACCATTTGTAGTAGATGGTATAGATGTGGATTTAAGTGCCAATTGGTTTTTGCCAATTTCAAAAATTAATGAGATTAGAAGAGAGGTGTTAGATGGATTAATTGAGGTTCGAGTGAAAGAATATCATAGAGAAGAAGTAAAAATTGAAAAAACAGACCACCCTTATCCAGTCAAAACACTCGACTTTACGTATAATGTTTCCAATCATTTAGCGAGAACATTCTACAAAAGACACGGAGTAACAGAAATTGAGAAAGCCTTTGAATTACAGTGGGATCCAGGCAAATCACGTGTCATGACGACGAAATATTGTGTCAAATATGAATTAGGAAAATGTGCAAGATTCCAACGAGAAACCATGGGCGAAAAATTAGTAGAACCCCTAACACTCAAGCATGGTGAAAATGAATACAAATTAAAATTCAACTGCAAACCTTGTGAGATGGAAATCTGGGAAAAAGATGCTGAATTGGAATTTGAAGATGAAGACGAACAATTGGAATATCTAAAAAAATAATTTAATGAATTTTGACTGATTCTTCCGAATGAAAAACCTGAACTATTTTTGCTTTTTAGTGGCAATTATTGCCCAAACTCAGTGTACGAGTATAAGAAAAGAGAATAAAAATGGTAGCCAGCATCTTATTCGGAAGGATTTCAGCCATTTTTTCAAAGAATGTGGTGTAGATGGTTCGGTAGTCATCTATGATATCAATGAAAAAAACTGGATACTTTCCGACACCGAAAGTGTCCAATTAAGGACACTTCCTGCCTCAACTTTCAAAATACCCAATCTCTTAATTGCCTTGGAAACCAAAACTATTCAGAGCGAAAATGAAATTTCCAAATGGATAGGAAATGCCGATACCCTAAAATATGGATATCGACCAGAGATTTATACCGACATGAGTATTCAGAAAGCCTTTGAAGTATCGGCAGGGTGGGTGTTTATCGAGCTTGCTAAAAAAATAGGACGAAAGCATTACCAAAAATATTTAAAACTAAGCAATTATGGAAACCAAAATTTTAGCCAAGAAGATGTTGATTTTTGGAATTTTGGCAATTTTGCCATTTCGCCGTTAGAACAAGTAGAATTTTTACATAAACTTTATGAATATCGCTTGCCTTTCCATAAAGAAAACATAGATATTGTCAAAAAAGTCATGCTAACGGAGCAGACCCATAACTATATTATTCGAGCAAAAACTGGTTGGACAAGAGATAAAAATATGAATACGGGTTGGTGGATAGGTTTTATAGAAACCAAACAAAAAAACTATATTTTCGCCACCAGATTACTCCAAGACCGACAATTCAAACGGGATGATTTTGGAGAATGCCGCAAAAGTATCACCAAAAAAATTTTAAGAGAATTGACAATTATTGATTGAAAGTACTTGGTCGCTTCTAAAAAACCATGTAGCCCCGACCAAAAGATTTTTCATTTTCATGAATAATTTAAAAAATTTCATTGGGAAAAGGAACAATTAATCTCTTTTTATTACACCCTCTTCAGTTAATATGTTTTTCTCTGATTTCGAAACCACCAGCGAAGCCTCAGGGGTACTAGATTCGCCAATTTCATTGATATAAACCAAATATGTATAACCATTATTCATAAAAGTTATGACGTGATTGCCACCACTACCCCCAAATTCCAATCGCCCATTTTCTATAATAATATCTGGTTCGATTGCTTGATTTTTTATTTTCCAAGCGGCATATCTATATATACCTGGCTTTTTTTCATCAATTCTTATCTTATAATTTTTAGTTAAAATCAAATAAGCAGGTTTTTCAAAATCTTGCATCGATTTAGGCAATTGTTTTTTATCATCCATAATGGCTTGTGCTAGTAATTGTTTTTCTCTAGGCGATTGATAATTAAAAGCAATTATTTTGCCATCATAGTCGATCCAAATAATTCCGTCATCTAACATAATCCCTCTCCAACCAAGTGCTGACCAATCAGTGATTTTGGAATTGATGATATTGTCTATTAATTTTTTATCAATAATCTCATCAAATCTTTTGATAAAATCCGTTTTATCATTGACATATTTTAAAGGGTACTCTCGCCTGATAGGATAAGAAATTAAATCTGCAATTTTTGATTTATTTTTTGTCTTAAAAGTACTAATCAGCTGTTTGACGAACTGTATTTCTTCTTTTTTAAGACCATTCTCTTGTGCCATTACTATCGAGCTTGTTGCACTTGTTATTAGGAGGAAAATCAGTATTAATCTCATGATAGTTTTTTGAATAATGAATCAAATGTATTGAGCTTGCTTGACATTGAACTTGTCTAACATTATTGGAAAAGATGCTCAAGAGTAGTTATTTTTGTTTTGAAGAATAAAAAAAGCTACCAACTCATGAGCATCCTAAGCAAAGATAAGATTAAAAAATATATTTTAACACATTTGAGTATGGATAAACGAAGAAAATATAAAAAAATAGGCTGTCCGAAAAAGACAGCCTATTTTTAATTTTTACTTAGGAGCTACTACTTTCACAATACATTTCTTCCCGTTTTTGTCCGTGACAATAATCACATTCATGCTGTGAATATCTACACTAGGAATAATCCGATATACATTTGAGTAATTATTCAATATCCAATCTACTCCCACTTGCTGTCCGAGGGCATCAAACATTTGTACCTCTTTTGCCTCCATACCCCTGACATATAAATTGATATTTTGATAATCTTCTATCGGATTCGGGTAAACTTTACAGAAAGTATCTCCCCCATTATTAACCTTCTTCACTTCCATCACTTTATGCGTCCCATCCTTATCCACATAAACCAATCGGTAACAAGAATTACCACCATAAGGCAAATAATCCACGTACTCATACGCCACTCCTGCTCCTTTTGCACTTATCTCTGTCAAGGTTTCATACGTGCGACAGTCTTTGCTTCTCTGAACCAAGTATTTCTCCGAACGAACCTCCAAACCTGACAACCAACTCAGACGTACCGCTTTGTTTTCTTCAACCTGTTCAGAAGTACATTCACTCAACAAAGCATATTTATTCGCCGTCGCACCAACTTCAGAGAACCTATCCAAATTGAATTGTAGATAATACGCTCCCTTGTTCACCTCTTTCCCTAAAATCCCTTTGTACAACACCTCACTATAGCCCTCATGATTGAAGTTATCATTGTCCTCAAATCCACAATTTTCATTTATCCCATTGTATCGCACAATATGGAAATCATTAATCGTAAGATTCGATAGCTTCGTGGCTGTTTTATAATCAGATAATTCATCATAAGTGTAATAAATCCGTGTCGATACCAAGGTATCACCAAAGGTATTTCTCAGCGAACTCTTCAAATCATAGTATCTTGACATCAATTTCGTACCCAAAGGTGTCGTTGGTACATGTTCCCAGCCATTGCCGTAATGTCTGATTTTTAATCTTACACGACCCAAATCCATTCCATTTGGATTAATCGAAGCATACAATCGTCCATTCGAATCATATAAATCATACCAGCGATTGCCCTTCACTGAATCGGCTGAAACCTCCAAACAATCATCTATCCCAACTACAATCATGGCGGGGTCTTCGTCGTCCTCATCGTGTTTGGCTTGCAACCCATTCACCACATCATACCTCGAATCACCATCTCCCAAAACCACATTATCTGTCGAACCATTCACCCTTCCTCCAATATCATTGCTAGAAATCCTATCAAATCGACTATCATTATCATGTGTCAGCACCCATTTCCTTTCCTCATCCAAAGATGCCTCATAAATCTCTGCTCGATTCACCATCACTCCCGATAAAATATGTCGCTGAATCGCCAAAGTAATCTCTACTTTCACGCTATCATTAGCCCCTATTTTATCAATAACAATCACGGCATTCGTATCTATTGAAGATACTTTGCCATAAGATTGCCAAGTCGTATCTATCGAGGCTCGCCAAGCTCCAGTCTCAACCAGAGACATCCCCTTTGGAATATAATCTATTACTTTCACACCATAAGCATCGGTTTTTGCACATTGATTGTACACCGTCACCACAAAAGTAGCACTATCGCCTGACATAAACATAGGGGCTATGGCTCCCGACTTCAACTCCTTTTTCAATGCCAAATCAAAACACCCTGGGTTGATTAACTGTACTCCCTCTGGGTCTTGGTCATCTTCGTCATGCTCTGCCAATACGCCTCCAACAATGTCTTTTCTTCCATCTCCATCTCCCCAAATCACATTATCAGTAGGACTATCTACCTTACTGCCTATATCATTTTGAGGATTTTCATCATAACGACTGTCTCGGTCTTGCGTAATGTGTTGAACACCCTTAACATCCAAATCTGCTCCAATAATCTCTGCAATATTCACAAAATATGCCGTTGTCGCTGATTTCTCAAATCTTAATTTTAAATATAAAAACACACTATCTCCCGGAGAAATACTTCCGATTCTATGAACGGCTTTATCCCCTAGTAAACCCCAAGAAGAAGCCCCTACCAAAGCCATTCCCGAAGGAATATGATTCATCACATCTACATTATACGCTGTTTGGCATCCTTGATTATATATACTAATCTTATAGGTCAAGGTATCCGATACCATCGCTTGTTTCTTTGAACCCATCAAAACATTTTTCAGAGCCAAATCAAAACAGTCTGAGTTATCTGGTTTGATATAACCACAATTCGACGAAAGACTTAGTTTCCCAGAATTACTTGTCAAACTCCCACAAGCATTGCTCACCACACAACGATATTCCCCAATTTTCGACTCATCGACATTGCTTAACACCAACGTAGCTGTATTTGCCCCTTCTATATTTACGCCATTCAATTGCCACTGGTAAGAAGATATATTGCCAGATGCCACCACACTAAATACTGCCGATTGCCCTTTACAAATACTTCTGTCTATCGGATTTTGTTCCACCTGAAGTCTCGGATCTAATACGCTAATACGTATCGACGTCTTCCCACTCTCACAACCCAATTTCGATGATTGACTCACGTAATAGGTTTTTGTACCAATGTAGCTCATGTCTGGTCCTGATATTGACGTACCCAAAGTATCTGAATACCATCTTAACGTGTTGGTAGTATCATACACAATCGATGTTTTATCAAATATTTTACCCAAACATACACTCAAATCCCGGGTTGATGGGGCATTGATACTTGGAGCATTTTTAATAAAACCTGTCATGGCAACCGAACAATTATTAGAGTCTTTCACGGTAAAGGTATATGTTCCTGATACCTTGGTAAAGACTCCTACCCCTGAATAGGGAGGAACACCACCATCCGCACTCACAGTTACTTGAGTACTCCCGCCATTACACAAGATTTCGTCAAAACTCAACTTGACACTTATCTTCTTTGGCTCTAATACCCTAACCGTATCCATTATCGTACAACTATTTGCATCCTTAATAACACAAGTATAAGTACCCGCTTTTACATTCGACAATTCATTTGTAATAGCTCCATTCGACCATAAATATTGGTAAGGGGCTGTACCTCCCGTCACCAAAAGACTCGCACTCCCTGTACTTTGGCTTTGGCATTTCACGTTTAATACTTCGTGTGTAACAGACAATACCATCGGCTCAACCACTTCTAACGTGTCCGAAAGACGACAAGAATTTCCATCCAATACCGTATAAATGTATTTGCCTGCCGATAAATTCGATAACTTAGAGCTACTCGCTCCATTCGACCAACTATAAACATAAGGAGCTGTGCCACCACTTACCTCCAAATCGATGCTGCCAGTACTACCTCCCTTACACAATACATCTACCTGCGTCACCTTCGATGATAAGCCCAAAGTAGGCTCAACCACTTCTAACGTGTCTGAAAGACGACAAGAATTTCCATCCAATACCGTATAAATGTATTTGCCGGCAGATAAATTCGATAACTTAGAGCTACTCGCTCCATTCGACCAACTATAAACATAAGGAGCTGTGCC
>JACCEA010203942.1_pt1 | contig 13617 bp, 13 predicted proteins | sample 7449851 | NCBI WGS metagenome assembly JACCEA01 (sample SAMN15323453, study PRJNA562643) | freshwater metagenome | isolation source: river surface water | place: USA:Blue River Watershed | collected 2017-08-18 | reverse complement strand
GAATCAAACGTCCACCAATTGACGAACAGAGTTGCTGAGGCTTTCTCCGATGACGCCAACTTCCTCAGAGTCAATGTAATCAGTTTTGGCTTCAAATATGGAATACCGGTTGATGCGGATTTGGTGGCGGATGCAAGATTCATTCCCAACCCTCACTGGGATGAGAGTCTTCGTGCTCTGACGGGTAATGACTCTGCTGTTAGTAAATTCGTTCTAAGCCAACCGGGGGTTAATGGCTTTATAGACAATTATGTTGCTGCTTTAGAAGCGGTTCTAAAGGGCTATCGTTCTGAAAACAAGCGTTTTGCAACCATTGCGATTGGTTGCACGGGCGGCAAGCATCGCTCAGTAGCAATAGCAAATGAAATTGCGAAACGTCTCGATGCAGTTGCGGATGCTACTATCTCCGTTGCGCATAGAGATTTAGGTAAGGAATAGAGTGGCAATCACCCAAGCAATTAAGGAAGAACTGGCGAGAGTTCAGCCAGTCAATGGACTTGTGCGCGCGGCTGAACTAGCAACCATGTTGCGATTTTGCGGTGGTCTGCATTTAATCTCAGGACGGATTGCTATTGAAGTTGAAATTGAGTCTGCGTCCGTAGCAAAGAGAATTGCTAAGGCGATTTCTGAGCTCTACGGAATATCTGCGGAGGTTTCGGTCGTTCAGGCTGGTGGACTGCGAAGAACCAACGGATACCAAATTCGCGTTTTGCGCGATGGTGAGCTGCTAGCTCGACAAACTGGCCTGATTGACAATCGCGGTAGACCAGTTCGTGGCCTTCCCTCAACTCTTGTGTCATCCACAATGGATGAAGCGAGGGCTATCTGGCGAGGTGCATTCCTAGCGCAGGGAACCCTGACAGATCCAGGCCGTTCCACTTCATTGGAAGTCGTTGCTCCTGGAAATGAATCGGCGATGGCACTGGTAGGTGTTGCCAGAAGGCTTGGAGTCAACGCAAAGGCGAGAGAAGTTCGGAATGTTTTCCGGGTAGTCGTTCGCGATGGAGAGGGAATAGCTGACCTTCTGAAAGAAATGGGCTGCATCGAGCAGGTGGATAAATGGGAAGAGCTTCGCAATCGTAGAGAGGTACGTGGCGCTGCCAATCGTCTGGCCAATTTTGACGATGCAAATCTACGTCGCAGCGCTCAGGCAGCTGTTGCGGCAAGCGCTAGGGTGCAACGCGCTCTTGAGATTCTCGGGCCAGAAGCTCCGTCTCACTTGAAATATGCAGGTGAGCTGAGACTTAAGCATAAAGACGCGTCTTTGGATGAGTTGGGTAGGTTAGCTGAGCCGCCTATGACAAAGGATGCCGTAGCTGGCCGAATCCGTCGACTTCTTGCAACAGCCGATAGGAGAGCGCAGGAGCTTGGGATTCCGGACACTGAGTCCGCCATTTCAGACCTGCTTGAGGAATAAACAAGCTGATTCAATTGCTCACTTAGAGCAGAGAGGTAAACAAATGAACTACAAGCTGCCAGATTTGAACTATGACTACTCTGCACTCGAGCCGCACATCTCAGCTCGCATTATGGAGCTTCACCACTCAAAGCATCATCAGGCATATGTAACCGGGGCTAACGCAGCCTTAGAGGCTATGGCCGAGGCAAGAGAGTCAAACAATTTTGCCAGCCTGCCTAAGTTCCAAAAGGACTTGGCTTTCAACCTTGGTGGACACGTTAATCACTCAATATTTTGGCAAAACCTTTCTCCCACCGGTGGTGAGCCAACTGGTGACCTTGCAGCTGCAATCACTGAGTATTTCGGTTCATTTGAGAAGTTTAAGAACCACTTTTCTGCAGCAGCTGTCGGCATCCAGGGATCGGGTTGGGCCTATCTTGCTTGGGACGCCATGGGTAATCGTCTAATCATTGGTCAGCTGTATGACCAGCAGGGAAATTTAGCCATGGGTAACATTCCGCTATTGATGCTTGACATGTGGGAGCACGCCTTCTATCTGGACTACCAAAACGTCAAGGCTGACTACGTCAAGGCCTTCTGGAACATTGTCAACTGGGAAGACGTCGGCAGGCGCTTCGGGTCTGTCTCCGTGGCCAGCCGCTCACTCCTGCTAGGCTAACTCCGTCCGCCCAAAGGCGAGTGGAAATGACCTTTCAAAACCCCTGGAGCAAATCTTGACCCGTATTGGTATTAACGGCTTCGGCCGAATTGGCCGCAACTTTCTGCGCGCAGCTCTCGCTCAAAACTCAAATCTTGAGATTGTCGCAGTAAACGACTTGTCTGACCCTGCGGGATTAGCTCACCTTCTCAAATATGACTCGATCACAGGTCGTTTGAATGCTGCTGTGAGTGTCGATGGTGACAGCATTGTTGTCAATGGCAAGTCCATAAAAGTTTTGGCTGAGAGAGACCCTGCCAATCTTCCTTGGGGCAAGCTAGGTGTTGACATTGTTATCGAATCAACCGGTATTTTTACAGATGCTGAAAAGGCAAAGAAGCACATCGAGGCCGGTGCAAAGAAAGTAATCATCTCTGCACCCGCTTCAAATGAAGATGCGACTTTCGTAATTGGTGTCAATGAGCACCTTTATGATCCAGCTAGCCACCACATCATCTCAAACGCGTCTTGCACCACCAACTGTTTGGCGCCCCTTGCCAAAGTATTTAACGACAAGTTTGGGATCGTAAACGGCCTGATGACAACAGTTCACGCTTACACAGCAGACCAGAATCTGCAGGATGGTCCGCACAAAGACCTTAGGCGTGCAAGAGCAGCCGCTCTGAACATTGTTCCCTCAACAACTGGAGCAGCCAAGGCTATTGGCTTGGTTCTGCCAGAGCTAAAGGGTAAGCTCGACGGATTTGCTCTTCGTGTTCCAGTTCCTACGGGTTCGATTACTGATCTCACTTTGGTTTCTGAGAAGAAGGTGACCGTCGATGAGATTAAGGCTGCCTACAAGGAAGCTGCGGCGGGCCCGATGAAGGGCATTTTGCTGTACACCGAAGATGAGATTGTTTCCAGTGACATTGTTACCGATGCTCACTCGTCAATTTTTGATGCTGGACTAGTTCGAGTTATCGACAACACAGTCAAGCTTTCTTCCTGGTATGACAATGAGTGGGGCTATTCCAACCGTCTGGTTGAGCTTACTGATCTGGTTGCTTCTAAGCTCTAATGCTTCGAACTATAAAGCAGGCTGGTGAACTGCGTGGCAAGCGAGTCTTGCTTAGATGCGACTTGAATGTTCCCATTGACGGAGAATTAGTCACAGATGACGGTCGTATTCGAGCCGCTGTGCCGACAATTAAACACCTGACAGACCTAGGCGCCAGGGTAATTATTCTTTCTCATCTTGGAAGACCAGAGGGAAAGCCGGAGCAAAAGTACTCGTTGATGCCAGTTGTAAAACGCCTGCGTGAGCTACTCGGTCAACCAGTGGCATTTGCTACCCAAACTGTGGGATCTGAAGCCTCTTCAGCAGTCGAAGGTCTAGAACCAGGTTCAGTGTTGGTTTTGGAGAACCTTCGATTCAATCAGGGAGAAGCGTCTAAAGAGGCGTCGGAAAGAAGTGATTTTGCAGCTCAACTTGCACAAATGGGCGACTTGCTGGTGAGCGATGGGTTTGGCGTTGTTCATCGCAAACAGGCGAGTGTTTACGAATTGGCCAAAGTCCTACCTAGTTTCGCTGGATTGTTGATTCAAGCTGAATTGGAAGTTCTGAAGCAATTGACTGAGAAGCCCGATCGTCCATACACCGTTGTTTTGGGTGGATCGAAAGTTTCAGACAAACTTGGTGTCATTGACAGCCTGCTACCAAAAGTTGATCGTCTACTCATTGGCGGGGGAATGCTCTTCACGTTCCTAGCGGCACAGGGGCACCGTGTTGGAAAGAGTCTGCTTGAGTCTGACCAGATTGAAAGGGTTCAGGGCTACATATCTAAAGCTGAGGAACTAGGTGTTGAACTGATGCTTCCGGTCGATGTTGTAGTTGCAAATAAGTTTGCTGCGGATGCCGAGTACCAAGTTGTAGCCGCATCGGAGATTGAAAGCAGCCGATTTGGCTCAGATGGTCTAGGTCTAGACATTGGCCCAAAGACTTCCCAAATCTTTGCCGAAAGCATCTCGTCATCGAAGACAGTCTTTTGGAATGGACCAATGGGAGTATTTGAATTCGAGAAGTTTTCAGCTGGCACTAGGGCAGTAGCGGAAGCACTTACCAGAGTGGCTGGAAGGTCCGTTGTAGGTGGAGGTGACTCTGCAGCCGCCGTGCGAAGCTTAGGTTTTTCGGAAAACTCCTTTAGTCACATCTCTACCGGCGGGGGAGCCAGTCTAGAGTTCTTAGAGGGCAAATTGCTTCCGGGATTAGAGGTTCTAAATGACTGACAGAGTTCCGCTCATAGCGGGTAACTGGAAGATGAATTTAGATCATCTGCAAGCTATTGCTCTTATTCAGAAGGTTGCCTGGACTCTCAATGAGAAGGGCCATGACTTCAAGGATGTTGAGGTTTGCGTAATTCCCCCTTTTACTGCCCTGAGAAGCGCCCAGACTTTAATTGACGCGGAGAAATTTGAGGTTCAAATTGGTGCTCAAGACATTTCGAAGCACACGTCTGGTGCCTATACGGGCGAGATTTCGGGTGCGATGCTTGCGAAGCTCGGTTGCAAATATGTCCTGATTGGGCACTCAGAGCGTCGCCAATATCATTCTGAGGACGATCAAACTGTTCGAGACAAAGTAGCTGCATCATTCTCTTCAAACCTGATTCCAATTATTTGCGTTGGCGAGTCCAAGGAGGAGCTGGAGCAACATGGTGCCAGCGCAATTCCAGTGAAGCAAATTTTGGCTGCTCTAGATGGACACGAAGTGCTAAAGGAATTTGTTGTTGCTTATGAGCCTGTTTGGGCAATTGGAACTGGGGAGGTTGCCACAGCCGAGCAAGCTGATCAGGTTGCTGGCGCGATTAGAGCGGCCCTGGCAGACAGGTTTGGCGATATGGCCCAGCAGGTCAGGATTCTATATGGCGGCTCCGTAAAGGCAGCAAACGTCGCCGGATTCATGCAAGGGGCTGAAGTTGACGGTGTTTTAGTGGGAGGAGCCTCCCTTGATTCAGACGAGTTTGCCGGTATTGCTCGTTATAAGAAGCACATAGTTCTATAATTGGCAAGGTTTTTGGAGGAATAATGGCCGCAATTCAAACAGCACTCTTAGTGCTCCTAGCGATTACCAGCGTGCTTTTGATCTTGATGATTTTGCTTCACAAGGGTCGTGGTGGTGGCGTTGCCGACATGTTCGGTGGTGGCGTCACAAGCTCAATGCAGTCCTCCGGAGTTGCCGAGCGCAACCTCAACCGAATCACCATCGTTCTTGGGTTGGTTTGGGTCACAGTAATTATCATTCTTGGTCTATTCACTAGATTCGGCTGGGCCTGATGTCCTCAACTCCTTCAATCCGTGGCGCACGTGTTGGCGCTGGACCTATGGGTGAAAAGGACCGAGGTCACCATGTCGAGCGAGTTACCAAGAGCTTTTACTGTGCAAATGGTCACGAAACCCACCCGTTTTTTGCAGCTACAGTTGTCGAGGAAGAGATTCCTCTAGAAATCGATTGTCCTCACTGTGGATTCCCAGCCGGCAGAGACAAGAACAACCCTCCACTGGTTGCAAAAATTGAACCCTACAAAACTCACTTGGCATATGTGAAAGAGCGTCGCACCGACGCGGAAGCTGCTCAAATCTTGGACGAAGCCCTGCAGGCGATTCGTGCCCGTCGCGAAAAAGCTGCCGCTGCGGCTAAAGCTCGTCGCTAATTGTTTTGTCAACCCACCAAATAGTCTCTTGAGTTCCTCTTACGCGACTAGCTGGACCCTCGCCCGTTAGAGCGCTCCTAACCGCTTCGATCTTCTTTTTTCCAGTCGTGACGAACCAAACGCGCTTTGAGCGATTAAGTGCCTCATAACTAAGTGACAGCCGTTCGGCGGGAGGCTTAGGCGAGCTCGTTTCCGCCACAATCCACTTTGGCGGATGCTTCACGCCCGGAAAAAGGGAAGCGATGTGTCCATCTTCACCAACGCCCAACAAAACCAAATCGAATGTCTCAGAATTTTGGTCGACGGATCCAAATTCATCATTAAGTGTTTGACTGAATGTCTCGGCAGCCCGTTCCAGTCCGTCACCTGGTATTGGGTAGGTGAGGAGGTTGGATTTAGCGAGCTGAGGCCATGCCTTTAGAGCCTGGGCCTCATTACGGTCAGAGCTGTCGGCAGGGACAAATCTCTCATCACAGAAAATCACGCGTAGCTGCTCTGGGGAGATTTCGCTGACTCCCAGCCGCCTAACGACCTCGATGCCGACGCCGCCGCCGGTGAGAACGAGATTTAGCGTCCTGGCACCAGCTTGGCCCGCTACTCTTGTGATTTCCGCAGCAACAGCTTCGACGACGTCTGTCTGCGACTCAAAGGACCTAATCTCCATTAGTTATCTCTCGCTTTAAGATCTGCGCGTACTCCGTATCTTCACCAAGAAACCTCATGTCCTCAATCAAACAATCCAGGTCTGTTCTGGCAGGCAAGAAAACTTTGCTCACAGGAAATCCGGGTTGACTCAACTCAGCAACATCACCATCCCGGAGAATTTGAAGTTCTCCCTCGCCAAAGGCGATGCGAACTCCCCGAATGCCGAGAACTACGTCTTCATTCCATTTATCCTCGAGACTCACTGAGACATTTAGCTTGCTCTCCAGCCAACCTTGCAGAAGCAGAGCACTGGGGGATTCTTTACTTCCAATTACCTGTCCACCTACAATTTGGCGTTCAAGATGCGACTCTAAAGCTGCTGCAATTTGTGAGCGCCAGAGCGTAATTCTGGTCCACGCCATGTCTCCATCGCCTGGCTGGTAGTTTGCCGCGAGTGCCTTCAGGAATTTAGTGGGCTCAATTTGAGCTGCCGAATCGGTGATTCTCCTATCTGCGATTGCTCCAATCTCCGTTTTCGCTGGATTCGCAGAACTCGATCTTGGCCACCAGGCAACAATTGGGGCATCCGGAAGGAGCAACCCGGATATTAGAGATTCCACGTTCGAAAGCACGCCTCCAGATGCCCGTAGCACAACCACTTCGCTTGCTCCTGCATCGCCGCCGACTCTGATTTCAGCATCCAAGCCAGATGAGTGATTGTCGGACCTCGCAATTACCAGGATTCTTGAGGGATGCAGTCGAGAGGCCTTATTGGCAATATCAACCGCACTCTCTAAATTTTCATCATCAGTTTCGATTATTAAGCTCAATACTCTGCCGAGCGCAACAACGCCACCCGAGTCTCTCAGTTCCTGAAGTTTGCGAGATATGAGTGCTGTCGTTGTCTGGGGTAGCGAGACAACCATGGCCTTCTCCAGACTCTTCCGTCACGTTTCATCATTTCATCAGCGCTCTTAGGACCCCAGCTACCGGGCAGATACCCCTCGCAATCTCTTGACGCTTGCCAGTACTCGACAATTGGATCGAGGATTTTCCAAGAAAGCTCAACTTCGCGCTGTCTGGGGAACAAGGGAGGCTCGCCAAGCAAAACATCCAGAATCAGTCGCTCATACGCTTCGGGAGAGTCTTCAGTAAATGCGTGACCGTAGGCAAAGTCCATTGTTACATCTCGAACTTGCATGCTCGGTCCGGGAACCTTGGATCCAAACCGAATAGTTACCCCCTCGTTTGGCTGAACTCGAATTACGAGGGCGTTTTGTCCTAGCTGGGCTGTCTCATCGGATCCAAAAAGTTGATGCAATGGCCGGCGAAATACCAATGCAATTTCAGTAACTCTTCTGCCTAGTCGCTTGCCGGCTCGCAGATAAAAGGGCGTGCCCCTCCAGCGACGGTTGTTGATGTCAAGGCGCATTGCTGCAAAGGTTTCCGTTTTGCTACTAGGGGATATGCCTTCTTCTTCGAGGTAGCCAAGTACCTCTTCGCCACCCTGCCAGCCGCCTAAGTATTGACCGCGAGCAACATGCTCCGACAAATTCTTTGGCAACTTCACAGCTGCTAAGACCGTCTCCTTCTCTCTTCGAAGACTACTGGAGTCAAAGTTTGAGGGTCTTTCCATAGCTGTGAGAGAAAGGAGCTGGAGTAGGTGATTCTGTATCACGTCTCTGGCTGCTCCAATGCCGTCATAGTAACCCGCCCTGCCGCCGATCCCGATGTCCTCAGCCATGGTTATCTGAACGTGGTCTATGTGCTTTGAGTTCCAAATCGGTTCAAAGAGTTCATTGGCAAATCTCAAAGCGAGAATGTTTTGGACAGTTTCCTTGCCTAGGTAGTGGTCGATTCTAAAAATCGAGTCCTCCGGAAAAACTTTAGCAACCACATCGTTTAGTGCTTTGGCTGTCGCCAGGTCTGATCCGAATGGCTTCTCAATGACGACTCGACGAAATTGATCGTTGGTAGCTTTCGCTAGCCCTGAGCGATCCAATTCACCAACAACAATGGGGAAGTCTCTGGGTGGAATTGACAAGTAGAAGATGTGATTTCCAGACGTACCGCGCTCGTGATCTAGGGCATCCAGCTCGCGCTTGAGTGCATCAAATGCTTGTGAGTCGCTGTGGCTTCCCTCTACAAATCGGATGCCGCCAGCCAGCTGCTCCCAAACTTTCTCAGACCAACTGGTTCTCGCAAAGCTTTTAACTGAGTCTTTTACGACCTGTTGAAACTGCTCGTTGGACCAGGGCCTCCGAGCAAAGCCCACCAGTGAAAACGAGGGGGGCAATAAGCCACGGTTAGTTAGATCGTAAATCGCGGGCAATAGCTTCTTCCGAGCAAGATCTCCAGTAACTCCAAACAGAATCAGACTCGACGGGCCTGCAATTCTTTGTAGCCGTCTATCTGAGCCTTGTCGGAGCGGATTTTTCAATGCTGTAAAGCCTTCAATATTTGATCGAAACCATCCAAGGGATTACTTAGCTCGAGACTGAGCACCGGTAGACCTTCTTCGGCAAGAACTCTGGCATCTCCTGATGCCTGAGCCTGAATGAGCTGACTGAAACTAAAGTCTCGCCCCGGAATGGCCAAGTCTTCGGTCTCGCCCTGCGTGATCTGAAGAAAAACGCCTTGCTTTGGTCCGCCCTTGTGGTACTGACCGGTTGAATGCAAAAACCGAGGTCCCCAGCCGAAAGTTACTGGCCGCTTTAGACGAGCAGCAAACACGTCCCTAAGCTTCGAGAACTGGGGATACGAGTTTGAAGGCAAGTAAGCATGGATAGATAAATAGCTTTGAGATCCGACCGCTTCTAACAGTGACTCTAGTGCAGCCTCAAGAGTTGTTCCGCTTAGGTCTAGAGCGCGCCCTTTGATCGCAATTCCGTCACTTACAAAATCCATTTCTTTTGTGAAGTCCGGATTATCTAATAGTGCACGAGCTGCAATCTTTGCGCTTTCAACATTTGGCTGGTCAAAGGGATTGATTTCAAGAAGCCAGCCCGCAATGGCAGTCGCATACTCCCACATCAGGAAGATTGCTCCTAATTCGCCGCTGAAAGATAGGTCCGAATCAGTGGCATAGCGCACTTTGAGAACATCGGGAAACTTTAAAGACAGCTCTGGTGCACCTGAACCGACAGCAACTGGCAGAACGCCCTTGTTTTCTTTGCCCGTGCTCTCAGCCACTAGCTGCTCAACCCAGTCTCCAAAGCCCGGAAGGTCATCTGCTTCAATCAAAAACTTGTCTGTCTCTTTCTGTCCTGCGATTGCCGCAGCAAGCTGAATGGCTGGGTTATCTGCGCTATCCGCCCCTAAAGATGCCGAAACCTGATTCGCATCAAAAAGCAGTTTCGCGATGTCGCAACCTGCCAGTCCAGCTGGAACCAATCCAAAAGCCGTGAGGGCGCTATATCTTCCGCCAACGTTTGGATCTGCGTTAAATATCCGGTATCCGGCCTTGCGAGATGCCTGCTCTAGCGGCGAGCCCGGGTCAGTAACGATGATGATTCGCTCAGCTGGATTGATACCGGCATCTGTGAATGCCTTTTCGAAAGCTCTCTTCTGGGAGTCTGTTTCTACAGTCGAACCCGATTTTGAGGAGACAACAACAGCCGTCCTATTGAGATTCTGCAAAGCGGCCAGAACTTGGGAAGGAGCGGTCGAATCGAGAATAGCTAGATCTTTGCCGTTTACTTTCGTGATGACTTCTGGCGCAAGGGAAGATCCCCCCATACCACATAAAACGATCCTGTCGATTCCCTTGGAGCGCAGCTCGTCGCGCAATTGAATAATCTCAGAGACTAGAGTGCTCGAATCACGGAAACTGCTTACCCAGCCCAGGCGGATGCTTGCTTCTGGTTGAGCAGCAGGCCCCCAGACAGTTGAATCTTTTCCGGCGATTCTCGAGGCAATCCGGGAGTCGAGAATTGACGCAACAGCGCTCGAAGCCCGTTCTGCAAGCTCCTTAGAGAGGATTACTTGCAACTTAGACATTGCGAAGCGCTTCACCCACTGAGTCTATGAGCTCATGCCAAGAGGCTATGAATTTCTCGACTCCTTCTTTTTCAAGCAGGTCCGTTACTTCCATCAGGTCAATACCTGCATCTGAAAGCTGGTTTATCAGCTGTTTCGCGGAGGCCAGGTGCGGCTCAATGGAATTCTTTACTGGTTCGCCATGGTCAGCGAAAGCAAGCAGTGTTTTCTCTGGCATGGTGTTCACCAAGTTTGGAGCAACCAGTTCCGCAACGTAAAGCGTGTCAGGCAAGGCTGGATCCTTGACACCGGTCGATGCCATAAGTGGCCGCTGCAGCTGAGCACCTTTCGCCTCCAATGCTTTCCAGCGGTCAGAGGAAAACTGTTCGAGAAACAAACCGTAGGCGAGGCGAGCATTAGCTACCGCAGCCTTTGATTTGAGCTCATTTCGGCCAATGGCTGCAAGGCGCTTGTCTATTTCAGTATCAACTCTGGATACAAAGAAGGACGCGACCGAGTGAATTCCACTTATCGATTTTCCACTAGCCAAGGCCTTTTCAAGACCGGTCATGTATGCATCAATAACTGCTGCATAACGCTCGATAGAGAAAATTAGAGTCACATTCACGGAAATACCCCGTGAGATAACTTCGGTGATTGCACCAAGTCCCGCAAGGGTCGCTGGAATCTTAATCATTACGTTCTCACGAGCAACCTTGGCATGTAGCGCCAATGCCTCCTCGATTGTTCGATCGGTATCGAAAGCTAAGTCAGGGGACACTTCGATAGAAACCCGGCCATCAACACCACCAGATTCTTCGTAAAGGGTTGAGAAAACATCACAAGCTTCAGCGACGTCTTCCGTTGTGATGTTAAAGATGGCCTTTTCTGAATCACTACCCGCCAGTTTCTCTCTGCGCAAAAGAGGAAGGTAAGCATCTGTCTTTAGCGCTGCCGCAAATATTGTTGGGTTGGTGGTAACCCCACGTACTGAATAGTCATCCACTAATTGACGCAGGTTTCCACTTTCCAGTCTCGAACGGGATAAATCGTCGAGCCAAACAGAAACTCCAGCGGAGGTTAGGTCAGCCAGTCGCTTGTTCAATTCAGACCCCCAATCAGCTGCTTCGCCTTGCTCACTAGGTTTTCGGTGGTTATGCCAAATTCTTTGAACAGGGTCTTGTAATCAGCGGAGGCTCCGTATTGATTGATCCCGATGGAAACTCCGGAATCACCAACGATTTCTCGCCAACCACTGGTGAGACCAGCTTCGATAGAAACTCTGGCTTTGACACTTGGCGGCAGGACCGAGTCTTTATAGTCCTTCGGTTGCGCCTGGAACCACTCCACACAAGGCATTGACACTACTCGAGTAGCAATGCCTTCAGATTCAAGCTGTGATTTCGCTTCAACTGCGAATTGAACTTCGCTGCCGGTAGCAATCAGAATCAAATCTGGAGTTTGTTTGCTGGAGTCGGAATATGTGTAGCCGCCCTTGCTAAGCAAGCTAGCCGATCCAAACTCAGGCCCACGCTTTAGAACAGGCAGATTTTGCCGCGTGAGAACTAGCGCAGATGGGCTCTGTCTGCGCTTCAGCGCCTCTATCCAAGCAAATGCCGTTTCACTGGCATCCGCCGGACGAATGACAGAAAGATTAGGAATTGCTCTGAGCGCAGTCAAATGCTCAATTGGTTGATGGGTTGGCCCATCTTCTCCGAGCGCAACAGAGTCGTGCGTCCAGACATAAATGGGTGCGATACCCATCAGTGCAGCAAGGCGGACGGATGGTCGCATGTAGTCGGAGAACACCAAGAATGTTCCACCGAATGGCCTTGAGTGACCAGATAGGCAAATGCCATTGAGAATGGCACCCATCGCGTGTTCACGTATTCCGAAGTGAAGGACTCGTCCGCCCTTGGTTGGCTTCCAATGCTTGGTTTGCCATTTAGCTGGAACGAAGGAGCCAGCGCCCTCGATGGTGGTGTTATTAGATTCGGCCAAGTCGGCGGATCCTCCCCAAAGCTCTGGCAGCTTCGCTGCAATTGCGTTCAGAACCTTGCCAGAAGCAGCACGTGTGGCGATTTCTTCACCAGCTGTAAAGACAGGCAGCACAGACTCCAAATCGGTAGGTAAGTCGCCGCTCTGCAGACGCTTTAGGAGATCAAACCTTTCCGGGTTTAATTTTGCCCATTCATCAAATCCAACCTGCCACTGTGTTCTCTGCTCTTTAGCGGTTTGCACAAGCTTGCGAGTGTGATTGATTACTTCATCGCTCACGTCGAAGTTCTTCGCAGGGTCAAATCCCAGAACCCTCTTCAAACCAGCGACTTCCTCTTCGCCAAGCTTTGAGCCGTGAATCTTGCCAGTGTTTTGCTTATCTGGTGAGGGCCAGCCGATTATCGTCTTTAGAGTAATTAGTGTTGGTTGTTCTTTGTTTTGCTTGGCTTTCTGGATTGCGTCAAAAAGAGCATGAACGTCTTCTTTGTAGCCATTTGCATTCCAGTCAACCTCAATCGTCTGCCAGCCGTAGGCGCGGTATCGAGCAGCTACATCTTCGCTAAAGCTGATGTTGGTGTCATCCTCAATAGAGATTTGATTGGAGTCGTAAATCACAATCAGATTGCCAAGTCCCAGGTGTCCAGCAAGGGATCCCGCTTCAGCGCTGACACCTTCCATGACATCTCCGTCGCTAGCAATTACATAGACATAGTGATCAAATGGCGACTCTGAGCTGGCATGTGGATCAAACAGATCGCGTTCGAATCGGGTCGACATCGCGAATCCCGTAGCGGAGGCAAGCCCTGACCCAAGAGGGCCAGTAGTGATTTCAACACCTTTTGTGTGGCCAAACTCTGGATGTCCTGGAGTCAGTGAGCCAAAAGTGCGAAGAGCTTTGAGATCGTCTAGCTCTAATCCAAATCCACCTAGATATAACTGAGTGTAGAGAGTTAGAGACGAGTGGCCTGCAGAGAGAATGAATCGATCGCGTCCCAGCCAGCGATCATCGTTTGGGTCATGACGCATTACCTTCTGAAAAAGTAAATAAGCTGCCGGAGCCAAGCTGATTGCGGTTCCAGGGTGACCGTTTCCAACCTTTTCCACGGCATCTGCCGCAAGAACCTTGGCTGTTTTGACTGCTAAATCATCGAGTTCATTCCAGTTAAGCAATGGATTTGGTCCTATCTAGTAGGGATGGGAAAAGTCGCAGCAACACTGCTCTGGCGTTG
>JACCEA010368923.1_pt1 | contig 13623 bp, 13 predicted proteins | sample 7449851 | NCBI WGS metagenome assembly JACCEA01 (sample SAMN15323453, study PRJNA562643) | freshwater metagenome | isolation source: river surface water | place: USA:Blue River Watershed | collected 2017-08-18 | reverse complement strand
GGCTCAGGTGGTGGTTCGGGTGGTGGCTCGGGATTCAGTATGGGTGGTGGTGGCTGGTTTGGCTACATGATGGGCGGTGGCGGAGGTATCAAAGCTTCTGAAACCGAAGGTGGTGGATATGGTGGTGGTACAGACTTAGTAGCTGCGGCGAAGAGTGGTGCGGTCATTACATCTGGTAAAGCTGCCGACTTCATTAAGTCACTTGATCCTAAGCTTATTGCACTTGGTCAGAAATCAACCAAGGTTGCTGATAAAGGTGTAGACTTAGCGGGTATGGTAAAAGGGTTCATGGTCATCTTCTACGCGATGATTGGTGAAGCTGTTACTCGCGGTGTATTGCCTAGTGGCGTATTAGTTACTTCTGCTAACCGTTCATTCGAAAAGCAGAAACAACTTTACGACGCATATATCCGTGATCCTAAACGCAACAACATGGCCGCTAAACCTGGTAACTCACGACACAACTACGGTATTGCGATTGACATCAATCGACAACACGCTAATACATTAGCGGCTGCAGGTCTGTTGAGTAAGTATGGGTTTACTCGTCCGTTATTAAATCATCCGCGTAAGCCAGAAGAATGGCATTTGGAATCTGACTATTTCAAACGTGGTAGTGGTAATACTGTAACAGAGGTGGCTAAGGCAACTAAGGACTCTGGTGATAAATCTAAAGTTGATAAAGCAGCTAAAGATCAAGCCAAAGCGAACCCTATTGTTAAAGCTGAGAACCAGACCAAAGCAATTTCTCCAACAATTGCTAAACCAAAAACCGCTGAAGAAAACTTGAGGGCATTATCTAGTGGCTTCATGGGTGGCGGTTCTACATGGGGTGGTTTGGATCGTTCTACAACGACTCCTGTTACTACACCAACAGCACCTACATCTCAATACCTGAGCAAAGCAACGAACTCTTTCACTTCTACAACAAGTGCAGCTGCAACACAACAGCAGAAGCGCGTGGAAATTGAGAACACTTCACAAGCAATGCTCAACGTGCAGACACAGCAACTACAAGTTCAACAAGAAATGGTAGGTATCCTGCATGAGATTCGCGACACCCTTCAATCTTCAGGTATCCAAGGTGGAAACACTACTCAAGAAGTAGCTCCACCTCCAGCAAATTCCAGTGCAAATCGTGCGGCAGAAATGATTCGTGCGAAGAGTCGGGACATACCTGTTAGTATGAGTGTTAATCGATAAATATTAATGCACAGTCGGTTAATTCCGGCTGTGCATAATTTCGGAGGATTTATGGCTACAACAATTGGTACAGCCACTGGTATCGTTCGAGATCTTGACTGGGTTCAACATAGCTTTATGTTAGCTGGCGAACGCTTAGAATTAAGTAAAGATTTAGTTCGTTATAGAAACCTCTCATCAGCAGATTTCAAATATACCGCAACAGGTTTTGGTGAAAGTATCATCTTAAACCCAGCTCCACAGTTTACACCCTTTGCAGATATTCGTCGTGCGGGTTTGTGGTCTGGTGCAGGTGGTAATGTAAAAACAACGGATGGTAAATCCGCATACTTCGTTGGTATGGGTCAAGCATATAGTGAAATGATTGACGATAACCGACAGATTGTACATATTCGTTTTGGTGTAACCCAGTATAAAGGTTTGATTACTTTCTTTACGGGTTTCTACGATAACCAATCAGCGATCCTTGCACGACAAGGTCGTACATCGTTAGCCTATTATTTTGGTTTATTAACAATATCACTTGCGACAATTTGGCTACAACCAATTATCTTAGCAGGTCAAGGTTTAAACTATATCCTTGGGCGTACTTCATCTAAGTATATGGATTTAAAACCAACCATGCCTCTGTATTGGGAGCGCGTACAAGTTATCCTAAACAGTATGGGTGCTAACCTAGGTGTGATCCCACGTTTCCTTGGTAACACGGGTATGTTGGGTGACGGTAAAGATTCGTACAAGACAGCTGGAGATAAAGGTGCGTGGTATAATGGTACAGGTGGTACGAAAGATATCGAAGACTTAAAACTTGACGATAACGAAACGAACTACCGTGGATACATGCATCGTTTAATGCCTGATATCTTTGAAGCCGATGGTACACTTGAAGTTGCTAAAGCAATGCAAGGTGGTGCTCGTCGTCAAATCGAATGGAACAGTCGTGTAACTCAATTAACTACCGCACTTGGTACAAATAACAACAAAGAAACCTTCGAAGCTGTTATTGACCATTTAAGTCGTCCGATTACTTCATCCCCAGGTATGAAGATGTCTGATTACTTGAAATCGTATCATGGTTCAGTAATAGGTGACTTGGCTAAACGTTTCCTTGATGGGGATAATGTTGGTGACGTAATTGAAAACGCTGTGAACAGTGGTGATAAAGCGAAACTAGAAGAGTTATCAAAAGCTGCGGGTGCTGAAACAACCACAGGTAATGAAGCAGGTGGAACTGATGTTGCAGTATCGGATGCAACTGGTACTGAAACAGCAACTACGCCAGAAGGTACAAGTTCATTTGCTGCTGCGACTAGTGGTACGGTAACGCCACCGACGAATGAAACACAAGCCTCACAAACCCCTGCCGCGGATACAGGTGAAGATAGTGTTAGTGGTATTGATGAAGCTGGTTTAAAGAGTGAAGTCTACAAACCACGTGAAAAAGAAATGCTTACCGTTGTTCGGGGTAATACCGAAAACAAAATGTCTGATGAAGATACGGCTGCAATGCAAAAGGCTGTTTCAGAAGGTACCGCATTTGACGGTATTGATAAAGCCTATAAAGTTGTAACGGGCTGGTTATCAGAAGCGAAAGAATCTTTTGAAGTGGAATGGAAAAACGGTTCGGCATTCTTGAACCTTGGTGTAAACTATACAGGCGCTGGTTCTATGTCTGTACAGAACGCTACGAAAGAAACGATTATCGCTGGTACATTGAAAGGTGTATCTGCGACTTCTCGTGACTCGCGTATTTCCTTGTCTGACTTTAAAACTGGTTTCGGATTTATTGATGGTGCTTTACAAATGGTCGGGGATGTGTTCTCTGGCGCATTAGATGCTGTCAGTATGTCAGGGATCATGGCTTTAGCAGGTAACGCATTTATTGACTTCCCGAAACAATGGGATGATTCAACAGCAACAGTTCCAACAGCAAACTTCACAATTGAACTCCGTAGCTTTACAGGTAACGTGATTGCAGATTACTTATATCTGTATTCAGTTGTAGCAGCATTACTTGCTGGTGCGTCGCCATTATCTACTGGCGCTCAATCGTACACAGCTCCATTCGTGTGCGAAGCTTATTGTCAAGGTCACTTTGCAATTCGTTACGGTATGATCACTTCACTAACCATTCGACATGGTGTAGGTAACTTAGGATTTGGTGCTCGTACACAACGCCCATTAGCATTTGATATTGATGTTGAGATTGCAGATCTATCTTCTGTTTATCATGCTCCAATTTCAAACGGTATGAGTCCATTGAACATCTTTAAACGTGTATTCGATGATGACAACATCTTCAACGATTATGTTTCAACGATTACAGGTTTACAGTTAGAAGACATGGTTAACCCTAAACGTAAACTGGCTATTCGTTTCGCAGCACAAATGCGTAACGTGAAGAGCTGGTGGTCTCCAACACATGTTGCACAACGTGTAGCGGGTACAGACACAGTTCAGGTGTTAAACAAGTTATTCGGCCCAACAACATATGCAGGCACATAAAGCAATGCCCCCTAGGGGGCATTGCCTATTTATGCTGATTCATCTAAACCGATATAAGGGTAGAACACTTTTGCAAGTGAAACAAAGTTGCGCGCTTTATAATCGGGTGCGATCGCAATCTGTGCAGTGAACATATCTGCAGACAAGAAACATTCTTTAGAGAAGATACTGAACTCTGTGAATATTTCTAGGTTATCACTCCATTTATCGTTGCTGAGGTGATATTGCCACCAATGTGGATCAATCTTATCTAAACGAGTTTTAAGCGCTGTAGCAGCCGCTGGTGAAGCTGTAGGGTATTCTGTAGAAGAATTAAAACCTGCTAAGATAATCTTAATGATATCTGGATTTGAACTGAGGATCTCACTTGGTGATAAATGTGCTAACATTGTATCAATCGAACTAAGATCAGTTAAACTTGTGGTACTTGCTGTTACTAACCCCACAACAACTTTCTTATCCGAGTCAGACAGATTCGAAATCAGTCGGTCAAATGCCCCAGGAATATTAAATGCATCTGCTACAGAAGCAACACCTTTAATTACACCTGCAACCTCTGTTAAGTTGACAGCTTTTAAGAAAGGGTTATCAGGTGCAATACCGTTTAAGAATTTAGAAAGATCTGTTAATGAATCAACATCCTTAATATTCTTGATAACCTTATTGACGCCATTGACAGTAACGGAGAAATCTTTGAATCCACCAGCAGCCATCTTCTCTAACGTATTACCGGTTGTGGCTTTAGCAATACCATCGACGACTTTACCAATCCCTGTGTTATAGAAACCAGTACCCTTCAAAACACTATTAAGAAAGTTACCGCCAGCAGCGCGCAGAATGCCTTTCTGTACGTTCATGGCATCAGCTACATTTTGTAAGGTTTTATCTTGACTATTGAATACCTTACCAGTAGTCGCATAGTTCTTAGCCATCTGCTTTAATAAGTCAGCGCCAAATTGATTTACGTTTTGTGCCTGACCTGTTACATCTGTTGGTGTTTTAGAGGGTGCATTATTCGTTGGGGTTAATGGTGGTGCTGAATATACATCCACCGTCACCGCTTTGTTATCAGGTGTCGAATTAAATGATGTGGTTGCAATATTTGCAGGCATGTCCATCACTCCAAAAAAATAAAAAATAAGTCATACTATCAGTAGAGGGCGAACCCTCTACTGACAATTAACTACTCTGGATCGTAATCATCTTCATCAATTTCATCCCGATGTCTTGGGATAAATTTCATTCCGCCGATTTCATCAACATCTGTATATGGATCTTTATCAGATGCTGTAGCTTGATGATACGTTATCTTCCCGTCAGCCCACTCTATTTGAACAGTAAAGATGGCATTTCGGATAGGTAAAATACCCAGACCGCGCATAAATGTTTTATAGGACATATCGGGATCAGCGAGTGCTCTATTCACATTACTTTTCGCAGACGAACGATGTTTGTCGTTATCTGCATAGTGTTTCTGAACCCACCGATCTGTATAACGGTCATGCTCGCGATCAGTGATCTTGCGAGAATCCCATATACTCCGCATTAAATCCGACAGAACATTTCCAGGTATAGATCTACCTCTATCCGGCAGCCTTAGGATACTTTGCAAGGTCATTGCTTTTTTCATGGGTTGTTCCAAGGGTTCTGATATTAACTACGTAATCACGCAACTCTGTTAAAAAGACAAACATACGACGCTCTAGGTAAGGCGCAATATAGTCATCAATTTCACTGTGATTAATTATTTGGGTATATAATAACGTCAAGATTTCGACCTTACTCTGAATTTCTATCAAAGTCGAATGAATGGTAATATCTTCACTATTTTGGGTTAGGAAATAGAAAAGTTTTGTCACCTTCTTACCGTTATCACTAAACGTAATCTTAGGATCTTCTAAGGGCTTTGGGACGAGTGGGTCATTGAGTTGTTCTCCTAATGCACGCCGATAAAAATCTAGTGCATAAGCAATTTGGCCATAGTTAGTAAAACGCGATTCGATGTCTTTAAATAGAAAGTCATCAAATACACCGACCTTTTTAAGTGAGGCGGGTACGTTTGTAAGTTCTTTTTGAATTTCGTCTAAAACGTCTAAGACTTTTGAATTCGTTTTCTTAATTACAGGAGTGTCTTCAACAGTTGTGGTGAAAGTTGAAACCAACCAGTACAACCAGATTAAAAAACGAGTAAGCATTCCAGGATACTCCTACCTCTTCAAATTGATAATATGTAAATGTTTTAAGTTTAAACATATTAATTAAAGGATTTTTGAAATGTCTGATAAAGAGCAAATTGAAGACCCAACTGGTCTTCGTGCCCCATACAACGAAGCCGAATGGATTGAAGATGATGCAGCCCTTCGAAAAGTCCGACAAGTCCGTTTGACTATTATGGCGAATCATCTTAAAGATGGTATCCCTACTGATAGTGATGGGTTTGAACAAATGCATAAAAACTTACAAGAAATTGATAAGGGTGCATTCAAATCTAAACAGCTTAAACAAGAAGAGAAATCATCTGAAGCTCAAGCTAAATTGGCTATGGAAATTTCTAACGTGCTGGCTAAGCAATTGGGTAGTCGTGATATCTTCGTAGGTAAAGAGGGTGAGGTCGAAGCTGAGATTCCACAGCCGACACATTTATTAGGTAAGACTGAACCAGTTCCCGGCGAATTAAAAGTTGGGGATGATACATCGTCATACGAGGTATTCAGTAATACTGTTGGTAAAGCACTTGATGAAGCTCGTAAAGCAGGAAACACTGAGGCAGAATAAAATAGGGAGTCCCCTAGGGGACTCTCTACTTATGCCATTAAATTGCTGGAATCCAATGTTGAATAAGAATGTTAGACCATGTTTCGTATTCAGTACCGTTAACAGTCATGTCGTGTACAAGTTCTTCTGGCGTTAACCATTCTGCATTTAAGAACTCGTCTTCTGCCAACACTAAGTTATGGCGACCTTCCATTGAAACATTGATAGTTACTGGAAGACCAACGTGTACTGCTGATGTAGGATCTGCGTAAGATGAAATCACTTGAGTAAAACGATCAGCTTCTAAGTGAACCACTAAAGCGATTTCTTCACTTAGTTCACGGTTAGCACCACGAGCAATTAAACCGCCAAGGTCTTCTGATAAGTAAACGGCATTATGTTCGTTGTAACGAATACTGTCTTGAATATCTACGTGTCCGCCAACACCAATAGAACGTTTACCAGTCAAACCTTTTTCTTTACCTTTACGATAATAAGTTAAGATACGACCTTCTTCATCCGTGATTTGGAAATAACCCAAGATCTGTGGGAATAGTTTACCCAGTGCAACCGCAGCATCAGATGTCTTTTTAGTTACAGGGTCTTTAGCATCTGCAATGTGACGAGGTAACCAAGCAAAAGCAGTACCATCTGCTACAGATAAGTCTACAGGGTATAAACCATCTGTACCAACGTTTTGTTTAGTTAATTCTTCACGAGCAATCGCTAATACGTATTCAGCCATTTAAGGTTTCTCCAGTTGTTAATAATAAATTAAGTTCTACATAAAAGAACGGGTTTACGTAAATAATTACAGCTTTTCTTGTTTCGCAAATTCTTCGGGTTGGATGATACAAAGCGCCTCAGTATCAAGACCTTCCAGATAGAAATATGGTGCGAGCATTGCACGTAATCCATATAAAGGATTCAACCCTTCACCATTCGGATTACGGAAGTCCATTGCCTCTTGTAATGTGGTTACATTGTTAAATAACAAAGCGGTATAGACAGTAATGCTTGGCATAGCACGCAATTCGTTGACAGGTACATGTTGTCCGTAGTGTGCATTTAACCAGTCACGGAAATCATAGAAGAATAACCCCGTATAACCCGCTGAGCGAATGTATTCGCCCGTTAACATTTTATCAGGTACAAAGACAGGCTTAAAGATTACCCAGTCCTGTACGCGCGATTTAACGGCTGCTACGATAGATTCCATTTCATCATCAGTAAGCCCACTATAAGGATACATGTTGATGTGGAATTCAATCTCCTCAGCATTGTGAGGTTCCATTACTCCTTTATTAATAAGCTGTTGTGCAATGTCAGCCATTTCAAAAAGGAATTTAGTTGGTCGAGCATTCATTAAAGCTGTTACATCTCGATTTCGCCACGCCGCATCAAACAAGCCATCCATAATACCCAGATCAGTATAGGTATCATTGTAGCGATGACGATAGAGTTTATCTTTCTCTGGGTCTGACATAATAGCGGTAGGTAGTGATGGGTCGATTTGACCCATCACCGGTAAACGCGTATCGAGAAGCAGATCTAATGAAAATAGAAGTATCTGTTTCATTAACTACCTTGTTGTGGTTGTGGTTGTACTTGAGAGAACCATGTAAAGCGACACAGTACACAGAACACTAACCAAGGTGATGAACGTAATGCACCACCATAGCTAATCGGATCTTTGTTTGCGCTATCCCCAGGTCCTGAGTTACCCATATGAATGGTTTCTGCAAGATGGGCAGTCAGCTTATTAAAGTTATCTTTACCTAAAGACATTAATAAGAAAGACGCCCCACCATGGATGAACTGTTTGTCAAAGTCAGTGATAACTACTGAACTATAAACTTCTACCAATTCACGAGTCGTCTCTACGTGTAGGAAACGATCACTACTCTTGACATCAGTTGTAAAGTCTTTCAAGCGATTGATTCGCTCCTCTTGTGTATCACGTACCGTCAATGATTCCTCATCGATACAACGCAATACATACAAGCGAGTCAACTCAATAGCTGTATTAAAAAGTTCGTGCATGATTAACCTGCAAAGTTATTTTCAAACATCATACCCGCAAGAATAGCAGACATCGTTTGAACAGATTTAGGCATTCGATCACGCGCACCTGGAACAGCATTCATAGAGCCTGTCCCTGTGCGAATAATGCTGTTGTCGATATGACGCATACTGGTGTTATCACCACCACGGAACTTCATCATCTCTGTAATAGAGCTGGTCAAGCCACGTGATTTAAGCATCATCAATTCAGGACCAGAACACTGTGCCGAACGAGAATCCCCAGTCGGTTGTCCTGTACGCTCATCTACATGAGTGTTGTCCTTCGCAACGGAAATTTTGTGATCCAGTGTTTGTGTCTGACGACAGACATTCACTTCGTAAACCAAATGTCGTAATGGCGATAGGAAACGTTTACCCGTAATCGGATCTTCAATCCAAATACGTTTATACATGTCGTAACCCATAGAGGCTGCAAGTTTAACGTTGTTCGCTACACCAGCTTTTACATTACTGAAGTTTGGAGCTGTACCACTAAGTGGGTTTTCGCCACTAATCATCTTTTGCATGAACGTATCAAACTGAGCATCAGACATCTCTTTAAAGACATCTTCATATTGCTTAGCATTAATACCAGATGGATCCCATTCTTTCATGCGTTGGATAATCTTGGCTTGAGCTGCCGCACGATTTGTTTTCATGATACTACCCTACTAATAAGTTATTTAACATAGCATCGGGAGATTGATACTGTTTCGAGAACACTTTCGAAATAAAGGGTACAACTTCTTTACAGAAGTAATAAACCCACATGTCAAGATCGCCCGAGGGACATAACCATTCCCGCACTGCCATTGTATTATTAGACATTTTTATTAGTTCGTATCGAAATAACGTATTCAGTTCACTAACTGTGTAGTAAGCCTGTCGCAATACACTTTCAAAGTAGTGTTTTAGTTGGGGTGCCGTCCCAACGATAGCACCCATCAAATAGTCTCGGTTTATGACAGAGGCTGTCATGTGTTAATCTCCCTCAGTCATGATAACTTATAAAGGTTTCATCCAGTAAGGGTGATAGTTACCATGGTACATTTCTAATAAATCTTTTGTTGATAGGAAAGGAACTGGATGTGTGTATTGGTCAAAAGTCCAATAGCCACGAGTCGATAAAAGAACATCCCAATCATAACCTTTCTTTTTCAGACCTTCATACAATTCAGTAGGTTCAACCATAAACTCTTGTGCGTATTCTGGCCAAAGGTTGTTGATTTGGCAAAGTTCAGATAGAATTTCTGTAGCACGACGGAATTTAGGATCGCTGTTTGAAATCTTACGAATAGACTTACGCGTGAATACCACATCAGGATAAATTGCTAAACGTTGTTGTACCAAGTTACCTGTTAAACCAAAACGGTTGTATTGTTTAAGGTATAGATATTCAGTTAAACATGGCTGAATACCAAAACGCTGAGAAGCTACCAAAGTAAACGGATAACCAGTAATACCACCTTTTGTACGGATAGGTAAAACTGTGATCTCCATTAGATCTGTGTTACCTTCATGATCGTCAGCGTCACCATGTGGGAATTCAGGTAGTTTATCTTTCTTACCTAAAAGTGGTGCAGTACTGATTGATTCGAAAAGGTTATTCGTTAAGAATGTAAAACCTTCTGTGGTTTTCTTCATCTTACGGTTTGCTTTAACGAACGACAGCTTCTTCTTAGGTCCATCGTACTTATCCATCACAATGGTGTCACCCATATGTGCGGTTAAGATCATACTGAAACCAGCTTTAGATGCCAAGTACGGGAGGGTGTCAAGTAACTGTGCTTTAGCCGCCGCATTGTGCATTGCCACTGGGTTAAGATCACCGTCACCCACTGTACCTTTTTGAGTTTTCTCAAATACAGCGTTTGATTGGAATTGACTGAATGAATCAATCTCTCCGATCATTGGGGGTAGAATCGCGTAAGGCTTACCTTCTTTTTCATTTAAGAAAGGTGTATCTTCCATTTTAGTAGTTTTGATACGATCCATGATCCCTTCTTTGAAAAGATCCCACCATTCAGAACCATTGTATTCAGCAGCATCAGTGAAAAGGAAACGACCAACCTCTTCTTCTAATGTTTGAGCCAATTCCCCAGATGGGTCAATCACGTTTGCCAAGTCTTGGAAACGACGACGTGTAGCCGAGTTCTCCGTATCGTATACAAAGCCCATAGCGTTTGCATAGCGGAATAAAACCATTAACATACGGAAATGGGCAATCGTAGATTTGAATGAGTTACCTGGTCCTGTAACCCCTTCAATTTGTGCAACACCACCATTAAGAATGTTTTCACCCTTCATGCCTTTTTCATAACGGCCAGTTGCGATGTCCATCAAACAACCAACGTTAAACTGTGGGCGGAAAGGTTTAGCTTGTTTAAATTTAGCAAAAGGTGAACTCATTGCGAAAATCTTCCTTTTTAATATGAACCTGAGTATGTCAAATAATAGATATACGCGATATATTTTTAAAATACCACGAGGTAATCATGAGCCTAGATCTTCTTGAAAAAGAATACCAAGCTGTTTCAATTGAAATGAGCAACCCATTTGCTAAACTCGGAGAATATAGTCTCGCGAAGTTTCGTGGGTTTACCCAATACACTTCTACCTTTACACAAAAGGCTTTAGCGAAGATTGATGTTAGCCATGCGAATGGTTTATACAACAACCCTCCGGAAGTGCAAACAGCAATCAAAGAGAAACAAGTTCAGTACACTGATCTTCAACCGATCCATGTTTACGTACCTGCCTTCTTAAAGCCAAAAACCAAAGTACTTGACTTTGCAATGGCATTACGTAATGATGTTAAAATCTGTGAGAGTATCATCAAAGGCACTCCAGAAGAATTAGCAACAATTGCATCTGGTTATCTTGGCAACCCAGTACGTTTAAAAGATCCTATCTTAATCACAGTACCAACACCAGTCGGTCTGTCATTAATTGATATTGAAAAAGCGATCTTTGCACAACGTAAAGTTAATGCAGAATTACTTACATCAACTGGTGCTTCTACTACTCGTGCGTTTAAAGATGCATTCCCACGTGTAAACGATTATGTACAAACCAATGAAATCGCGGTAGACATTAATAACTTCTACAAAGAGTTCATTGATATCGTTCAAGATTTCGTGGGTCGTGTAAACGCAGCTAACAAAGAGTTAGAGAAACTATTAACCAAGATTAGTTCTTCTGACGAATACGAAGTGAATGGTGCTGTAGCAGAATATCTAACTAAACAATCTTACCGTTTAGCTTTGGCAACAGAATACTTTGGAGCGACTCTGTACAATGCACAGATCTTCCTTAAATCTATTTCTGATACAAACATCACACTTGCAAACGCTTTGAAATAAGTCTAGCAGTATATAACCCTTTAGCCCTTTTTAGGGGGCTAAAGGGAGTTTATGACGTTGCATTATACCAACTTCATGCATGCGTTCTCTTGACAGAGTAAACGCATCACGTCGCTGTACATTGCCGATCGACCATAATTTAAACTTGGAGGTGTCGAGTCTATAATTGCTTTACTGATTACCTCAATATCCCGCGCACATAGATGTCCGCCGGTTGCAATATAATCCACGTCAACCCCCTTGTTTCGAATCTTATCCATATCGAGATGAATAATATTCCATTGGGTGATTTCAGAAACGTTCGTCAGAAGCGCATGTTCTTTAATTTTTAACAACCGCGTGTTAACACGTTCCAGAGGAAGGTTAGCAAACAATTGGTGTCGCTGCAATTCATGATAAGTTGTCAAAATAAAGAACAAACGTTTTGTCCAAGCACCCCAGCTCGGTAGGATGAATCCCATGAGCTGAAGTATTTTGAGTAAGCAATAGCAACAAATTGCTCGTAGAAAGTTTCCAGATTGTTTAAGTGATCCATTCATAGTGTTAACCTAAAAGATTAAAACACTCGAAGGTTTGCCGCCGGATTTGTCCAGATCCCGTATTCACCATTAGGTAACGAGATAACAGTATAATAACGGAAACCAGCAAATGCTTCGAATGACGTCAAGATGTAAACCTTCGGGCTATGATCTTTAATGCCGCTAAAAACTCGGCGCCTTGGGGCGGTAATGCCATATGTAAGAGTGGCATCGGACATGCACTCTTCGTACACATAATCAGCATTATACTTGATGACCTTACATGGCACTTTGATTGACGGATCAGTGTCAATTTTCAACTTAACAACAGTCTTACCTTTAGCATCTGTAGAGATATCAAAGAATTGATCAGTGATATCTGTAAGTGCTTCATGCTTAAATAAACGGTTATCTACTACACGGTCAATTACGTCATGGAGGGTTTGGAACTTCTCCATTTGTAAGTTTGAAATGTATGCAGGAGATAAACGAGTAATCAAATCACGTTTATCAAAACTGGTCACTTGTTTACTTGCAGCATTAATCACAAGGAAACGATCTTCGAACTCTTTTAACTGTTCTTGGAAGTCAGGACGTAACAAGTTGTTCACGTTACCATAGAACACACCATGAGTTTCTAACCCATTTGCTACACGATCTAAACGACGAGCAGTTTCAACCATCGAGCCAAATAGTTCTGGTACTTGTTTCATCAAAGCAATACACAAAGACGAATCACCATCAGGCTGACCAACACGATGATCTTCATCATGGTTACCTAAGAACATTGGGATTAAACCATCAGTACGAACTTCGGCTTCCATTTGAGTATCGTAATACCACTTGTTGTCTACCAAGAAGTATTGTGCAGGGTCATTCTTCAAATCGTTGGCATTAGAATTATTCCAATGGCCTTGAGCAGGAGATGATTTAAAGTGATCGAAGTAATGACCATTCATAGCCGCAATGCGACCAGCTGTCGCATGTTTGTCCGCTTGGATGTTACCATAGTTGTCACTATGACCTTTTACCCATTGAACTGTCCATTCAACACCCATAGTAGAAAGCTCTTCAAAACGAGCAGCAATCTCCATCCATAGGTCTTGGTTAGCAACAGGTTTACCAGACTTCAACTTCCAACCATTTTCCAAATAAGTAAAACGATTCATGGCATTGTTGATTACGTATTCAGAATCAATACAGAAGTGAACACGTTT
>JACCEA011121016.1_pt1 | contig 13624 bp, 10 predicted proteins | sample 7449851 | NCBI WGS metagenome assembly JACCEA01 (sample SAMN15323453, study PRJNA562643) | freshwater metagenome | isolation source: river surface water | place: USA:Blue River Watershed | collected 2017-08-18 | reverse complement strand
ACAAACGGAATAGATTTCAAAGATTTTGATACCAAATTGACCAAGGATAAAGGTTGGAACTATTTCTGGGATGAAAAAGCACAAGCTCCTTATTGGTATAACGAAAAAGAGCAATTGTTTGCTACTGGCGATGACCTTAAATCGGTAGAAGTTAAAACTAGATATGCTATCAAGAAGAAGCTTGGTGGCATCATGTTTTGGGAATTGATTTTGGATAAAAACCAAAATGGAATGGTGGATTCAATTGATAAAGTAAAACAAGTCAATTAAGTAACTCGAGTTTGTTTCCGAAAATACTGATTTATTTCTGCAAAATTAAATCAGTATTTTTTTGTATTTTTGCAAAAAATTTTTAAAAAAGCAATTCATGTTAACAGTTAATAATTTATCAGTTCAATTTGGTAAAAGAATTTTATTCGACGAAGTAAACACTACATTTACTCACGGTAATGTTTACGGAGTAATCGGAGCCAATGGTGCTGGAAAATCTACCTTTTTAAAAATAATTTCTGGTGAAATGGACCCAACTTCTGGACATATTCATTTAGAACCAGGAAAAAGAATGTCAGTTCTGAACCAAAATCACAACATGTTTGATGAACATACGGTACTTGAAACGGTGATGATGGGTAATAAAGTTTTGTATGCTGTCAAAAAAGAAATGGACGAACTTTATTTGGATTATAATGACAAAAACGCTGACAGAATTGGAGAATTGCAAGTGCAATTTGAAGAAATGAATGGATGGAATGCCGATTCTGATGCTGCTGCTATGTTGTCAAATCTTGGTATTACAGAAGACAATCATTATACTTTGATGGCCGATTTGGAAGGAAAAATGAAGGTGCGTGTCCTTTTGGCACAAGCTTTATTCGGAAATCCTGACTTGTTGATTATGGATGAGCCTACCAACGACTTGGATTTTGAAACCATTGCGTGGTTAGAGAATTTCTTAGCTAATTATGAAAATACGGTGATTGTAGTTTCTCACGACAGACACTTTTTAGATGCAGTTTGTACACATATTTCAGATATTGATTTTAATAAAATTAGCCATTATTCTGGTAACTATACGTTTTGGTACGAATCTAGTCAATTAGCGGCTAAGCAACGTGCACAACAAAACAAAAAAGCCGAGGAGAAGAAACAAGAATTAGAAGAGTTTATCCGTCGTTTTAGTGCTAACGTTGCTAAATCGAAACAAGCAACTTCTCGTAAAAAAATGATTTCTAAATTGAATATTTCTGAAATTAGACCTTCTAGCCGTCGTTATCCTGCTATTATTTTTGATCAAGATCGTGAAGCAGGTGACCAAATTTTGAATGTACAAGATTTGAGTGCTTCTGTAGATGGAGAACTTTTGTTCAAAGGCGTTGATTTGAATATGGCTAAAGGAGATAAAATTGTACTTTTTTCTAAAGATTCTCGTGCAACAACTGCTTTTTATGAAATTTTGAATGGTAATCAAGTTGCAGATTCAGGAAAATTTGATTGGGGAGTTACAACGAATCAAGCCTATTTACCAAGTGAGAATCATTCTTTCTTTGAAAATGATTTAACTTTAGTAGATTGGTTACGTCAATATGCAAAAACAGAAGAAGAGCGTGATGAAGTATTTATAAGAGGTTTTCTAGGTAAAATGATTTTTTCTGGAGAAGAAGCTTTGAAAACGAGTAGAGTTTTATCAGGGGGAGAAAAAGTGCGTTGTATGTTGTCTAGAATGATGATGGAACGTGCTAATATCTTAATGTTAGATGAACCAACAAACCACTTGGATTTGGAGTCGATTACAGCTTTTAATAATTCATTAAAAAACTACAAAGGTTCAGTTATTTTTACCACTCATGACCACGAGTTTGCACAAACTGTTGGTAATAGAGTAGTGGAGCTTACACCAAATGGAGCCATTGATCGATACATGACATTTGACGAATATTTAGATGACGATAAAATACAAGAATTGAGAGTTAAAATGTATACTCGATAATTTAATAAAAACCTTTCGAAAGAAAGGTTTTTTTGTTTTAATCTCATTCTAAAAAGCCTTTGGTTTTTTTATAGGAGATTTACTTTTATCACTAATCCTAGTTTATAGCTAAATCGAAATTTGTATATTTGTACACCAAACAAAACTATACCATGAATCAAAAAGTATTGCTCACTTCCAAAGAAGTCAATATCATCCTTAACCGTTTGGCTTGTCAATTAATCGAAAAACATCTTGATTTTTCTGAAACCATCTTAATCGGAATTCAGCCTAGAGGTACTTTTTTAGCCAAACGCCTAAAAAGTATTTTAGAAAACGACTACCAAGTATCCAACATAAAAATAGGGTTTTTAGACATCACTTTTTTTAGAGATGATTTTAGAAGAACCGATAAGCCGTTGGAAGCTAATATTACACAAATCGATTTTTTGGTCGAAAATAAAAAAGTAATTTTTGTAGATGATGTTTTGTACACGGGAAGAAGTATTAGAGCTGCTTTAACTGCAATTCAGTCCTTTGGAAGACCTTCAGGTATTGAACTTTTGACCTTAATCGATAGAAGATTCAGTCGTGATTTACCCATTCAGCCGGATTATCGCGGACGACAAGTCGATGCAATTAATGACGAAAAAGTAAAAGTTACTTGGGCTGAACAAGGAGGAGAAGATGGTGTTTTTTTAATCAATAATAATCAATAAGTATAAAAATGAGCGAGTTAAGCGTAAATCATTTATTAGGAATTAAATATATCACCAAGAACGATATTGACCTTATTTTTGAAACAGCTGATCATTTTAAAGAAGTTATCAATAGACCCATTAAAAAAGTTCCTTCTTTACGAGACATTACCATAGCCAATATTTTTTTTGAAAACAGTACCAGAACCAAACTTTCGTTTGAACTGGCCCAGAAACGTTTATCAGCAGATGTAATTAGTTTTTCTGCCGCCCAATCTTCTGTGAAAAAAGGGGAGACGTTAATTGATACTGTTAATAATATTTTATCAATGAAAGTTGATATGGTTGTTATGCGTCATGCAAATCCTGGAGCTGCTTATTTTTTATCAAAAAATGTAAAAGCAAGTATCGTAAATGCCGGAGATGGCGCTCATGAACATCCTACACAAGCGCTTTTAGATAGTTATTCAATCAGAGAAAAATTAGGAGATGTAGGAGGGAAGAAAGTTGTTATTGTTGGAGATATTTTACATTCACGAGTAGCATTATCTAATATATATGCTTTGCAAATGCAAGGGGCAGAAGTTAAAGTTTGTGGTCCAAAAACATTAATCCCTAGATATATTGAATCACTTGGAGTAACAGTTGAATCTGATTTACGTAAAGCGTTAGAATGGTGTGATGTAGCAAATATGTTGAGAGTGCAAAATGAACGAATGGATGTTAACTTTTTCCCTTCTACACGAGAATATGCACAACAATATGGAGTCGATAAAAATTTATTAGATTCGTTAAGTAAAGAGATTGTAATTATGCACCCAGGACCTATCAATCGTGGAGTTGAAATTACTTCTGATGTGGCAGATTCTCAACAATCTGTTATCTTGAATCAGGTAGAGAATGGAGTAGCCATTCGAATGGCAGTGATTTATTTATTAGCTTCAAAAATCCAATAAGATGAAAGTAGATACTAAAGGACATACAATAACTATTAAAGATACTGAAGGTGTTGTAACTACTTTTATTGAAAAAGTAACAAATCAATATGCCAGTTTCAAAGATTTTAATTTGATTTTGGATGTATCCAATGATAAAACAGTAGATATTGCTTCAATAAAACTTTTTTTGCCTTTGGCTAAAGCTCATAAAAAAGCTAAAAAGTCATTGGTTATTGTTGCTGATGCTATTGATTTTAATGCGGTTCCACAAACCATAACTGTAGTTCCCTCTTTGTTAGAAGCAAATGATATCATTGAAATGGAAGAAATTGAAAGAGATTTAGGCTTTTAATAAAAACTTTCTCAAGATTAGATTACAGTTTATCTAAAAACAACATTCATTACTTTGAAATTAACCGTACTTGGCTGCTATGCTGCAACACCTCGAACTTTTACAAATCCAACAGCTCAATTGTTGGAAGTAAAAAATAGGTATTTTTTAATTGATTGCGGTGAAGGAACTCAAGTACAACTTCGTAAAAACAAAGTTAAGTTTACCAAAATCAGTCATATTTTTATTTCTCATTTACACGGAGATCATTTTTATGGCCTTATAGGTTTAATTTCTTCTTTCTCCCTTTTATCAAGAGTGGCAGATTTGCATATCTATGGTCCCAAAGGCTTGAAAGAAATTATTCAATTACAATTAAAGCTTTCACACTCGTGGACCAATTATGAAATACATTTTCATGAGTTAGACGCCAAAGAAAGTGAATTGATATTTGAAGATGAAAAAGTTACAGTTCACACTATTCCATTAAAACATAGAGTATATACCAACGGCTTTTTATTTCGAGAGAAAGAAGGAGATAGAAAATTAAACATTGATGCCATTAAAGAATTGTTGATAGATGTTTGTTATTATAAAAAGATAAAAAAGGGAGGAACTGTTACGTTAGATAATGGACAAGTTGTAGACAATGAGCAGCTTACTTTTCCAGGAGAGCCTACAAAATCCTATGCATTTTGTTCTGACACAGCTTATACAGAGTCAATAATTCCTTTAGTACAAGAAGTAGATTTGTTATATCACGAAAGTACTTTTTTAGAAAGTGAGTCACAATTGGCCGCTAAAACGATGCATTCTACGGCTATTCAAGCAGCGACTATTGCGTCAAAAGCAAATGTTAAATCGTTGCTATTGGGACATTATTCTACACGATACGAAAGTATTTCTTCGTTTAAAGAGGAAGCCTTAACTGTTTTTTCTAATGTGCAATTGGCAGATGATGGAAAATCCTTTGAGATATAGTTAAGATTTTTTGACATTAAAAAAACACAAAGGATGTTTTTTAAGTTTGTTATATTTTTTAAAATTGAAAGCTATGAAAGATTTAAGTAATTACAGAAAGTCCTATGATAAAAGTGAATTATTAGAAAACAATATTCCCGAAGATCCTATTAATTTGTTTAATCGTTGGTTTCATGAAGTTGAGGATTTTGGCGGAGTAGATGAAGTTAATGCAATGACTGTATCAACAATTGGATTAGACGGATTTCCAAAATCTAGAGTTGTTTTATTGAAGAAATTTAATGAAGAAGGTTTTGTTTTTTATACCAATTATAATTCTCAAAAGGGGAGAGCAATAGCAGCAAATCCAAATGTTTGTCTTTCTTTTTTTTGGCACAGTATGGAACGACAAGTTATAATCAAAGGGCGTGCTCAAAAAACAAGTGAAATAGTTTCTGATGGCTATTTTGATTCTAGACCTGATGGCAGTAAATTAGGAGCAATAGTTTCTAATCAAAGTGAAGTAATTCCATCACGATCTTTTTTAGAGAATAACTTGAAAGAACTTGAACGAAAATTTGAAGGAAAAGAAATCCCAAGACCTGATTTTTGGGGCGGATTTTTAGTTGTTCCTCACGAGGTCGAGTTTTGGCAAGGAAGACCCAATCGTTTACATGATAGGATTCAATATGTACTCCAAGAAGACTATTCATGGAGTATAAATAGACTTTCACCATAGTATAAGAATATAACTATAAATACATAGTAATCATGTAGTTCGTCGATAAAATTTGGTAGTTTGCCGATGTTATTATTAAATTTACATAATAATTAACACCAAAAATATTTAAAGCAGTTTTACCCAAATCTACTTTAATCTTAAACTACCATTATTATGAAAACTACAAATCGCATAGTATCGTTTGTTGTTTTAGGTCTGTTATTTTTGACCTCTTGCTCAACTGAGCCTGAAGAAACAACTCTTTCTGATACAAAAACTGTAATTGACAATTCTGCTGTCTATAACTACAGTGCTACTGAGATTGAAACTCTAGATTTAATCAATAATTATAGAAAATCAATTGGATTAAATACACTTGTTAAAATAAACTTCATTTCTTTAAAATCTGAAGAACATGTTAATTATATGATTGCAAATAATGTTGTTAATCATAATGATTTTGTTTCTAGATCCAACGAGATAATTAGAGTTTTAGGTGCAAGAAATGTTTCAGAAAATATTGCTTATAATTATCAAACTCCTTCTGGTGCATTTGACGCTTGGTTAAAGAGCCCAAGCCATAAAGAAAATATAGTAGGTGATTTTACACATTTTGGAATATCAATCCGACAAGATGCAGCTACTGGAAAAAAATATTATGTAAATATCTTTGCGAAGATTTAGATTTACTTTTTGGATTATCTAAAAAAAAAAAGCTACTTATCAATAAGTAGCTTTTTTAGTTTTGAAAAAATAATTAGAGTGCTGTTATAATAAATTCACTTCTTCTGTTCATTTGGTGCTGTTCTTCGGTGCAGCTTGAAGCATTTGTCGGCTCACAACCGCAATCATTAATTAGTTGTGATTCTCCATAACCACGTCCAGTTAGTCTTGATGGATCTATTCCCTTTGATACTAACCATGCTATTGTTGATTTTGCTCTTCTTTCTGACAATGCCATATTGTATTTTGCGGTTTGTCTGCAATCTGTATGAGAACGTATATCCAATTTCATTGATGGGTTTTGGTTCAATACGTCTAGTATTTTAGCTAAATCTAATGCAGCTTCCTTACGAATATTCGATTTGTCCAAATCAAAATATATCATTGTGATACTGAAACATTTTCCTAGATTATCACCAATAGCCACTTTACAAATACTACTTTCTAACTGAATATCAAGTTTTGTTTCTCCTGTTGTGGAAGGGATACTAATTTTAACTTCTTTTGGAGTATAATCGGTTTTGATGGCGCGTACACTGTAGTTTTTATTACAGGACACATCAAAACTGTAGTTTCCTGAAGCATCTGTAGTAATCGAAGCAATGGTATTGTATTGACTATCTATCAATGTAACCACAGTTCCAGCTAAAACGGAACCAGTACTCGCATCAGTAATTGTCCCTTTTAAAATTTGCTTGCAACTAGGCTTGAAATTAAATTTATATATATCATCTGATCCTATTCCTCCATCACGATTGGAAGTAAAAAAACCTTTATTAATTGCACTATCTCTGTAGTATCCAAAATCGTCTTTTGGTGAGTTAACTTCAGCTCCGTCGTTTTCAACAGTTCCCAAAGTACCATCATTATTAATTTTAGCAGTAAAAATATCTAATCCTCCAAGCCCAGGATGTCCATCTGATGCAAAATACAATTGATTATCTTTAGTTACAAAAGGGAAAGTCTCTCTCCCTTCTGTATTAATTTCATTACCTAAATTTATTGGTGTTCCAAAACTACCATCAGTATTGATAGCTACTTTATACAAATCAGATTGGCCTATTGTACCGGGTCTATCTGAAGCAAAGTACATTGTTTGCTCATCAGGACTTAACGCAGGGTGTGCCGTGCTAAAATTGTTACTATTAAAAGGTAATTCGGTTACATTAGTCCATCGATTATTTATTAATGTTGCTTTATAAATTTTAAGCAATGTAACTTTATTCGTGTCTTTTCCTTTTTTGCCATCTAAGTAGTTGTTTCTAGTGAAGTACATGGTAGTTCCGTCTTTTGTAAAGACTGGTGAAGCTTCATGAAATTTTGAGTTAATATTAGCATCATATCTCATTGGAGCACTTGGTGTTAGTTCTCCGTCAACATTCGCTGAATATAGATTTGTAAAATGTTCTCCTGTCCAAGTATGAATCCGTTGACTAACTCCTCCTGTATCTCTGGCGGAGGTAAAAATTAATTTATTATCAACTATAGCACTACCATAATCTGAATATTTTGAATTAATACCTGCATTTTCAATTGTATATCTGCCAATATTAGCTTTTATTTCATTCAAATAATTACTATTTTTTTTCAATAATTTACCTCTGCTATCTTGATTAGATTTGCTTTCAAATTTATTCAGAACAGCAACTGCTTCTGATTCTTTTCCTATTGCCTTCAGAGATTGAGCATAACGATAGTAATATTCTGGATCTAATTCTGGTGAGAGTTGGTATAATTGTTCGTACCAATGTGCAGACTTTTCAAAATCAGAATTGAAATAATAAGCATTACCTAATTTTTCGAACATTTCGGCAGATTGATATCCTTTTGCTGCAATACGTTCATAGGTTTGTATTGCATCAACATAAGCATAGCTATTGTATTTTTTATCAGCAGAAGCTATCTTCCCTTTTTGAGCAAAACTCTGGCCCAAAAAAAGGAAAATGATAGCAAGGCAAAGGATGTACTTTTTTTTCATGATCTATTTTTTTAAATCTTGTAACTTTTAGTTTTTTTGCTTAGTTATAAGTAATTTATATTTTTCAAATATTTCTTCCGAGTACGATATTTGACCCATATTTTTTAATGCATTTGAATATCTAAAGTAATATTCTGGATTAAGATCATGAGTCATTTTAAATAGTGCTTCGTAGTATTTTATCGCTTTTGCATATTCGTTTTTATAATAATAAGAATCACCTAAACTTTTAAATATCTCAACTGATTTAATGCCTTTTTCAGCCATTCTTTCATAGGTTTCAATTGGATTTATGTAAACAGTTTTTATTGCTTTTTTTTCACTAGTAATTAAATTGCCATCAGTTGATGTATTAGTATTTAGACTACTATTTGTTTTATGACTATTAATTTCTTTTTTAGCTTTAGATTTCGATTTTTCTATTACAACTCTTGTATTATTTGGACCTAAATTATTTGTACTAATTAAATTCTTGTTACTTACAGTATAGATAATAGTGGATTTGCCAAAAGGCATATTTATGGTTTCCGTAACCTCGTACCAAATAATTTTGTCATCAAATGAAGAGCTAGTTGTATTGTTTTTATTTTCTTGATAAATTAAATTGCTATACAGCCAACTGTATTTTAAAAAAATAATTACTACTATGTCTATCCTAACTTTCATTTTTAGAAAAATCTTGGGGTAACAATTTTTTCATTGTTTTTGAAGATTTCATAACGCAAGAAGATCTCATGTGATCCTGAATTATAATTTTCTAAATTGGTGGTTTCTAAATCGTATCCATAACCAATGTACATACCATCTGTGACTTGAAATCCAACCATAGCACTCATAGCCGCGCTCCATCGGTATGCCACACCAACCACTACTTTTTCTATGAACATAAAGTTGGCTGATACATCCACTTGTAATGGAGAACCTTCAACTAATTTGGTTAAGAATGCTGGTTTGAATTTAACATCACTTGACAGATCAAATACATAACCTCCAATTAAATAGTAATTGATTTTTTCTTTGAAAATTGCTACATCATTATCATCATATCGGTTGGTTTGAATAAAGTTTGGTACTGATAATCCTAGATAAGCTTTATCAGAGTGATAATATATTCCTGCTCCAATGTTTGGCGTAAATACGTTTCTTAAGTTTTGAAATTGTGGATCACCCTGATCAGCTGGATTAAGTTTATCGACATTCAGATTAAATAAATTTGCTGTTGCTTTCATTCCAAAAGAAAGTTTAAAATTTTCTGAGGTAGGAATTGTATATGATAAGTCAGCTGAAATTGTGTTTTCATTTGTTGGACCTATTTTATCATTTACAAATGAAACACCTAATCCTAAATTACTGTTGTTTATTGGAGTATTAATTGATGCAGTATTAGTTGTAGGTGCACCGTCTAAACCTACCCATTGTGTACGATGTAGCGCAAAAATGCTCATTGCTCCTCGACTTCCTGCATAGGCAGGATTAATATTGATAGTGTTATACATATACTGGGTGAATTGTGCATCTTGTTGACCATAACTCACTATTGCTAGTAACATCGTAATGAAGGAAATTATTCTTGTTTTCATAACAGCTATTTTTTTAGCATTAGATTTAATAGGAAATCAGTAGATTAATAGGTTTTTTAATAATATTATGTATATAATTATGAGTAAATTACATATTTATTTTGATAAATACAAATAACCATCTTTTTTATTTTGAATTGGATTTCCGTTTAAATCAAAAGAAGTATAATTCAAGATATAAAAATAAGTTCCTGTTGGTAAACCTGATGACTGGCTAATTGTTGTTCTTCCTCGAGATATTCCATCAAAATAATTAGATGTATTGTTGTAGTTTTTGGTTTCGAAAACTAACACGCCCCAACGATTATATATTTCAATACTATTCTCTGGATAGCAGATTGTATCATCAATATTGTCAATTTTAAAGACCTCATTTAAACCATCACCATTTGGAGTAAAGGCATTGTGAACAATTACAGTTCCACATCCTAAAACTTTACAATCAAAATTAACATTCATATCTATAACAACACTTTGAGGGCAATCTCCACTAGTAATCTTGTACTCAAATTGATAATTTCCGAGTGCAAGTTCAAAAGGAGAAAATATACTTCCATTTAATGCAGCTGAATTACTTGAATCAATCCAAGCTCCACCTGAAGGAATATTGGTTGGTAGCAAGGTATTCAAATCAATCACAGACGTATCAGCATTACAAGCAGTACTATTGATAGTTATTGAAGCAATTGGAGTTACTTCTATGGTAACGGTAGCCGTATCACAATCTGTTGGGAATTGATTATTGCATATTTGATAAGTAAATACATATTTTCCAACTGATATTCCACTTAAAATAGTCACATTACCAATACTATCAAAAGTGATGAATGGATTGGAGCCAGTTAAGATTTTAAAGTTAACATCATTTGTATTTGCAATAGTTCCATTTAATAGGTCGTTGGCTGTAATTACATTTCCTATTACACCAGTTTGACTGCACTGTACAAAGCTATAGGTATCATCAACAGCATCTAATCCTGCAAAAGTTTTACAGCTAATTCCAAAATCAATATCTAGATTCACACGTTTTTGGGCAGTAAGTGTAGCAAAAAGAACATTGTTTGTTGTAGTACCACAATCAATATAACTGGTTGATTTGTATAGCTTTGGATTAATTTCTTTATCACTTGTTGATGGTAATACTTTTACAAGACCAGTGGCAGCCATAGCTTGAGATGCTGCTTCCAACAAAGGTTCTTCTTTGATTTCAATTCTATACTCACCATATGCTCCTGCAGCAGGTAGTGTTCTCCAGTATCCAAGAATTCCCATCGTAACAGTTCTTGAGAATCCGTTAGGTCCAGTGATATAAATGTTAGGAATATCGGTTGTTCCGTTTCCAAAACCAGCAGCGTTTAATTCTCCTGTATTTTGAACTCCTTTGTAACTTCCATCACCGTTGAAATCAATCCATTCCCATTTGCTGTAGTCAATTACACCATTTGCGTCAGGAATATTTTGAGTTACCAAATTATCATTGTTGGCATCATACCATTCATCTTGTTTGCCATTGTTATTCAAATCATACCAAACAAAGTCTCCTAAAACAGGAAGATCTGTTTTGCCGTAGCCAAAGTCTCTTATTAGGTAATTACATTTTTCAACAGTAATAATTAAGAAACTAGGAGTAGTGTTGAATAACTCATAAGCACTATTCAAGTTGGCATCTTGAACTTGCAAAACATACTCTCCAGCTACCATATTGTCAAATGAGTAAGAACCGTCTGCTTTAGTAACTCTGAAAAGTACTGGTCCAGGAGTTCCATTTAATGGTTTTAAGGTAATAGGTACATTAGCCAATGGAGTATTTGTATCTTCATTGGTAACTGTACCATAAACTTTGGTGAAATCATTACATATAACAGTTACTGTTACCGTAGCTGTATCACAATTTGTTGGCTTACCGATTTCACATATTTGATACACAAAAGTGTAAGTCCCTGCTGGTGTACCTGGTTTTACATCTATAGTACCATCAGGGTTTAATGTTAAACTTCCTGTTGGGTCTGGAGTAACAAGAGTTAAGGTAACAGTATTTAACGTTGGTGTTTTGTTATCCAAGAAATCATTGGTAAGAACATTTAAAATGTTTGTAGCTCCTGAAGCACCATTTACATTTGATACCAAATCATCTTCTGCAAATATAGGAATTGGTGGCGCTGGTGGTGGCGTATTAACAACAGTTACTGTTACCACAGCTGTATCACAATTGTTAGCATCTGCTTTTTCACAAATTTGATAAGTTAATGTGTAAGTTCCTGTAGGTGTATTTGGTTTAACATCTACAGTTCCATCTTCATTAAGGGTTAATAGACCATTAGAACTGTTGGCTATTTCTTTCAAATTAACATCATTTGGATTTACCGCAACAGTATTTAATGTGTCATTGGTGAAAACATTTAACACATTAATTTCTCCATAGAATCCATTTATCGGACCAGCTGTATCATCAACAGCATCGATTTTAAACGTTGGTCTTGAAGTACAGAATGGATCTGCAGGCGGATAATTTACGATAACAGTTACTTCTGGATTTAATGCAAAAGTTACAGATGCTGTTGGTCTAATGTTTTCGAATCCATCTGCTCCTTGAATCCATTTATTATCAACAAGTAACCAACCAGGCCAATCTGTTCCTACACCATTTGAGTCAACGGTAGCACCTGGCCATAAAACTTGTCCGTTTAATGGTAAGTTTTCCATTGTACTAACTATTTTATTAGTTCCATCTACCCAAGTTAATGTAACACCGTTAGTAGGAGTAAAGTTTACTGCTGTTGCAGTGTATTTTAAATAAGGCACATCATTGATACAAATGGCTTCTGCATTAACCGTCATAATTGGTTTTACAATTGTAATAGTTACTGTTGCAGTATCACAATTGCTGGTGTTCAATTTTTCACATATTTGATAGGTTAGTGTCAAAGTGCCTTCTGGTGCATTTGCTAATACATCAACAGATCCATCTTCATTTAAATGTAAGTATGGGTTAGAATTGTCTGTTGTAAGTATCACATCATTTGGATTTACAGCAGTTCCGTTTAATGTGTCATTAGTGAAAACATTAACTACATTAGTTGTAATTTGATTTACTCCTACGATTGGTCCAGCTGTATCATTTACGGCATCAATTGGAGTTTCTTTTTCGCTAACAATTTCGCTGTCCTCATCGGAAACAGTACCTCCTTTTGGATCTTTACCAGTAGCTGATGCTACATTAAGTACAGAACCTTTGTTCAAATCATCTTGGGTTACCGTATAGCTTTGAGGGAACTCTTTAGTTTCACCTGTAGCTAATACTTCGATGGTTGCATTTAAACCTGTCAATGGGTCTTTAACCATTACTTGGTTCAAAGTAACGTTTCCAGTATTTTTAACTGTAATTACATAATTGATTATATCTCCAACTTTTGCAAAACTTGTTGTAATTGCAGTTTTTACCACCTCGATACTTGGATTTTGATTCAATTCAGTGATAGTACAATCAGTACATTCTGGATTTTTAGGACAAGTAGTGCAAGGAGTAGGGTCTGAAGAAGTATCAGTTACTGGTTTGTCATTTGGATCTTTGGCAGAAGCCAAAGCCAAGTTGTAAACAAATCCCGCGTTGATATCATCTTGAGTAATGCTATGTGAAGCTGAGAATGTAGTGCTATCTGTTGCACCCACAGCAAGAGTTGCAATTGGACCACCAGTTACCACAGCATTATTATCAGTTACAGTTACATT
>JACCEA011789598.1_pt1 | contig 13628 bp, 7 predicted proteins | sample 7449851 | NCBI WGS metagenome assembly JACCEA01 (sample SAMN15323453, study PRJNA562643) | freshwater metagenome | isolation source: river surface water | place: USA:Blue River Watershed | collected 2017-08-18 | reverse complement strand
TATGATTAAATGATGCTTAAATACTATATAGCTTATACATATAAGACAGTATATACTGTAGATCCAATATGAAATTAGTAATACCAGCAACAACATTAGAAGTAAGTCGTATTCATCTATCACCTTTTCAGGAAACGAATGGAGGTACAGGAATACCTATTGCACCGTTATCATATGTAGATTCCTTTTTCAAGATGAATGATATTGAGATTATTACGCCACCATTAACAGTAGAGTCATATGATGCAAGTCTGGGGCGTATTAAGATTCATGCACCAATAAGTGGTCCAGGATCGAAGGGAGCTGCGGGCATTTTTGCAACGAAGATAAATACACTACAGGATTATATTATAACGACTCTTCACGCACATCAAGGGACTATATTAGGTCGTACAGATTTGAAGAGAGAGACTGTGGAAGCCTGTTTTCAGAAGATGTCAGATGGAGAGTTTCTTCATTTATTTATTGCACAAAATGATACGAGGACACCTGTATTTACGGGAGATGCTGATAAACCTTCATTTGGGCTGTCTCGTAATTTGTCTGTCGCCGACTCCCACAATAGAGGGAGCAATGGTCCTGCACATGCAGGACTCGAAGGAAAACCTGGACTGAAAATTCGTATGACACTGCGTATTGGAGGTGTTCGTGTATTACCTGGAAATCCTTATAGATTCAGATTACATCATACATTATTGAATGTATTCATTGTAGAGTAGGAGGCTGGAATAAAATATAATATGATAATAACTATTTTCATATTATATAGAGATGACTTAGAAGATAAATTTAATAAACTCTATCAAGAACAGCAGCAGATAGAGAAGTCAGTGAAAGGAATATGGCAACACCCATACCAATCATAAGGAATTGGTAGGAATATGTGGGATTACGTGTAAGATATATGAAACAAGCAATGGTCAAAACAGCAACACCGAGACCATTCATGATCATTATGGCAGTCATTACTTTGCGGAGATCATTGTTGGTATCTTTGGAGCCGATATTCATTGCAGTGAGAATCATAGATGCTGAGAGAAGACCGAGACTTATTATAAAGAAGAATAGTACAATCTTATCCATTTTACTTATTATTTAGTAATACTTCTTGCTGCTGTATTTATTGCTGCTGCAGTTTGTTGACTGACTGCTGGAAGAATACCATTATGCGTAATACGTTGTATTGTAAATAGATCCATTGTAGCCGGATAATATATTACAATTATAATAATACTCACCAATATACATGTAAGTAATATGGGGAATATAATTCTCCAATATTTAATGGGATTAAATGCTTTTCTAGTCCTTTTTTCGAGTGCAGCACATTTACTGCCTTGACATACTGTTTCTTCTGCCATATTATGTACCTGTTAATAATAAAGAATGCCTTCTACGAAGAAATCACTGCGGCGACGACCCAGTAGAACAAAGAAACGGTTGCAAAGTAAACGAAAACCGCTATTAAATACTGCATTTGGTACTGCTCGCTGTCATCCTGCTGTCATGAAGGATGGATCTCCTGTAAAGAACTGTATACCTGCTACTGTTTTGGAGAAACTGGGTGCTGTTTCGGATACTGCTGCACTGGCTACTGCTACTGCAAATAAGGAAGAACTGCTGCAGAAATACTTTCGTCCTGCGAAGCCTAATTCATGGGATACAGATCCAGATATGTGGTTAGACAATACAAATATAGATGCTGTTCTTCGACAATATCAAGAAGCATATCCATGGTTCAAATTCCTTGGTGTATTTCCGATTGATTTTTCGGTGAAGGATCCATATGCTGCGGAGAAACGATGTCTTGCACCTGTATTATGTGATCTTGATTTGCAGGCGGAAATGAAAGCTGGTACGAAAGCAATAGGTATAATATACAATCTTGATCCTCATTACAAGGAGGGTAGTCATTGGGTGGCGAATTTCATTGATTTACGTGATATGAAACCTGCCATATATTATTTTGATTCATATGGAGAACCTGCACCGAATTATATTAAGTTATTTATGGAGGAATTATGGCGTCGTGCATCGATGACTGCGAAACCATTATTAGCATATAATGCCCGACGATTTCAATATGGTGATTCAGAATGTGGTATGTATTCTACGTATTTCATAGTGGCAATGTTGCAGGGTGTAGGATTTCGTAAATTTGTGCGGCATCCTGTACCAGATCGTGAAATGATTCGTTTACGCAATGTCTTTTTCTTTGATAGTGATGGATCTGGTGGTGGGGTTCAGAAGCATAATATAAGAACCTTATTAAAGTAATAAAGGTAGAGAATGCAAACACAGCAACAGAGATCGCAATTCTTTAGTCAACAAAATAAATCGATTCTACAGAATTTCCTACATTCGGATTATGAGAAACGTAATGGAGTACCATTAACGGAGCAATTTGCTGATCGCATGGATCGTACATTAGATCATTATATGGGGGAAGTATATAATGCTCAACCGAATGCACCTGTGGCATTTCTAAATAAGGAAGTACTTACTGTGACTGTGCAGGATTTTACTGCATTCTTGCGGCGTCAGAAAACGGCTGTTGCACCTATTAAAAAGCCTGCTGTTACTGCTCCTACTGTAGGTGCTTCTGGTGCTGGAACATTATTATCAGATTTAATGAATTTACCTGCTGCTCCCAGTGCTGCTCCTGATGCTTTAATACTTGATACAAATAAACTGTTTGATCGTGTACAAAAGGAGCGTAATTTCGGTGATGGTCGTCCTCAACCCCCACCTGTACCTGATTTCCGTATAAATCTGGATGAGAATTCTCCACCTGCACTCGAACTATATGAAATGGCTCGTAAGGCACGTGATCAGGAAGCTGCAAGAATCTCTACAACTGCTCCTCCACAACCACCTGCTTTTGTATCACCTACTGATAATTATACTGTATCACCATCAATTCAAACTCACAGTAAAGTACAGCAATTAGATACAGTGATTAGACAGGATGATATAATAAAATATAAGGAGGTAGAGAACAACTTGATAATATATAGTGCAGATCGTGATTGGACGAAGTCTACAGCAGAAAATCGTTATAATTTCTCGGTGAATTTCAATCCTGCGAATAATGGTCATGGATTTGGAACAAATATTACAGCACAGCACAAATTCAAAAATATTACACGTATTGAATTTGTCAAAGCTATTCTTCCTGCAGAAGGTATTGATATTGTACGCGCTCGTGCATCAGGTGCAACATATGAAACTTCATTCAATATAAATGTACTCAATCTTCCATTTGTGCGTCTACATATAGATGAACTGGATGGAAATAATTATGGAACTAGTAATGAACTAGATAATGCATTTGGTGTAATTCAATATGATGCTCAATGGCATAGTGATCAGGCAAACAAGGGAAATAGGGGATATACAGCACTTGTTTCGAAATATATGAAATGTGAACGTAAATATTCACCGACACCATTGGCTACGCTGAATAAATTGACAATTAATCTACAGCGTCCTGAAGGTGGTATAATAAGTAGTATACCTGATACAGTTGATATCTCGGGAATATATGCAAGTGCCGATGTATCCTCGACATCTATATATTATGATGCAAGCTCCGCGACATCTGCATATTATTTCATTAATACATCTCGTTTCTTCAATAATTTCACGGCACAAAAGGGTGATCGTATGTTATTCAAGGGTGTTACTATAAGTGGTGGATCAGCTGCAACATCTGCGACAAAAGCAGAGTTCCAGAATTTTATTACACGCGATGCAGGTCATTTAGTTGTAGGTGTTGCATATGGTGTATCTCAAACAATGTTGGTTGATGGATATAATTCCATGGGATATGCAAACTATATAATAATTGCAGGACAGTATAATGATCCTACAACAGGTCTTACAGCGATACAAGAATTTGGTGGAACTACGGGACAGCATACAGCACTAGGTACAGATCTACTAGGAATCTCTACAGGTGGCCGTGGACTCAATTTGAATCATCAAATACAGTTGGTATTCCGTGTTATTACACGTGAAATGGATGCATCTACAACTGTTAGACCTGATAATTTATAAAAATACATGAATCGGTGAGAAATAATATATAAGTGTATATGATAATATAGTATTATATATTAAATAATAAGAAAAAGATGCAGTCCGACTCAGGTGGTCTTCCAGGATTGAATATAAGTGGAGCAGCAAAATACAATCAATTGACTCCATTACTTCCACCAACACAGGAGGTGATACAGACAACGAATACTGGAACGGCAAATGAAAGAGTTTCTCGTGCATTTACAACACCTAATATAACTGCATCAGGTACAAGTGATGCATTACAAATACGTGATGCGCCACTTGCGACGACACAGATGACAGTTCAATCACAGCTCAGTGATACTGTTCGTCGTACACAGATATGTGAAGCTGTTAAAACGGATGATGCAACCGCATTTAATAATCCTGAATTTGCTGCTAACTGTGGTATATGTCATATGCCTGGAAAAGATAGTAATGGAAATGGTCATGTGGGTGGTATGTATATAACTGCTGCTGCGAGGCAAACACAGGAATTTGCTGCTGGTGAAAATGCAGTAAAATATGGACGTGTATCATATGCTCCTACATTGGGTGTATGTCCTCCAGGAATGTTTTCCGTGACGAAGGAACAGGCCGTGGCAAAGAAAGAACGTATTGAATGTCAGAAGAAGAAATCATTTGATGTTCGTAATTGTGGGCAATGTTTTGCTACGCAAGAATGGGATCGTGTCACTGAATCCACGGAGAAACTCGAACCAACACTCTTTTTGGTCGGCACAAACACAGGAAATGTGATTGTAGAATCTAGTATGTCTGGTAAAACAATATATAATGGTCCAATTAGTAGTACACCAGTAAGTATTCCATTAGACAAATCCTTAAGAGGTGATCTACAGCAATATATGATTCGTTATAATGGTACAACAAATAGTATAATAGGTGGATATGTGCAAGGTACTACATTACAGGGTGCATTTACAATGGATATTGTACAACTAATACAGGTTGATACAGAGACAGGGACAAAGCCACGATTATCGCAGACAATGACAGTAAATAATTTACGTATTAGTGGTATACGTCCAGGTATTAATAAAACAGAGAGTAATTTGAGACTTATAATACCATTTGTATGGATATCAACAGATGAGGATGTTGCTGCAACGTGTCCATCACCTTATGTGTTAAATGAAACTGCCATGAATTATTTGGAATCGGATTCTTGTTTTAAGAAAGGTTCTGGTCCTGGTAATTATTCATTGGATTGCTTGCAAGATAAATTCTTGTCAGCTGGCTGTTTAGCTGCAGGTACTGCATATCCTGGAAATTTCACTACTGCTGCTGCACTGGCTGGTAATAAAAGAATTGGTGACATTGCAGATGATTTATATGAGCTATCTATACAATCAGCAACAGGACGTACTTCTACAGGTCGTATTCTATCTCTAGAAGAATGGTCTGCGGCATCAAAGAAATGTACAGGACGGTCCATAGATTCTCCATGTGATCGTTTGGTAGATGGAAAGATGACAAGTGAGTGTGCACAGTATTTATATGAAAATCGTGGAGCAACAGGACGTATTGGTGCAACATATACAGGTCCTGCAGCACAGCAAAGTTTGCGGACAGAAGATGAAAAAATGGCACAGTTTTGTACAGCAGATGGAGCAGCAAATCCATCAAAACAGTGGTCTGCATCAACAATGGAAAACTATTCAGTTAATAGATTGAAGGCATATTATAATACTATACATTCACATGCAAATGATAATACATTACCAGATTCAGAAAGAAGAGAAGCAATTAATCAATGTTATGGTGCACAATTAGTTAAACCTGTTGAACCTACTATTGTACCAAAGAATTCTTTTACATTTATTATAGCGGATACAATAAGACAAGGTTCAAATGCGGATCAAATGCGGAATGGAAGGTTTATTCTAAAACCAGCTACATGTGGTCGTGCAGGATATGTAAGTATTGTATTAGAATCAAATCAAACATTTTACATTAGTATTAATTCAAATAAAACAATGGGAATTATTCCACAACCTTCTGCAGATACCCAAATGGCGACATTTAGACAGGCAACATGTTGGCGACCAGTTGCAGGACGTAATAGTGCTGCAGATTATATATCATTTGAATCTCTACAATATCCAGGTGAATATTTAATATTGAATAATATACAAAATAGTGCTTCATATGTCGGTGAAATTAGAAATGAGGCAGAAATGAATGCTGCTTCATTTAAACGTAATGGAGGATTAAATACACTTGTAATATCAAATGAAGGAGAAACATTAAATACACAAAAAGGTGCATGTCCTCAGGGAATGTATCAATATGGTATGTGGGCGGGTGGTTTTTGTTGTCCAGTACCGCCAACAAACTATGATGCGACGCTTGGAGATTATATAGTATGTCCAACGCTAGCTGCGGGTTCACGGCATTTGAATGGAAAATATGTATGTGCACTGGATGATACAAAGACGCAAGGTCTTCCAGTATGTGGTGCTCCTCCACAGCCATGGAGATCTGCACAGTATGGAGGTGGTGGAGGTGCTCCATTTGATTTTAAATGTCCACAAGGGACCTTCGTAACACAATTTAGTGGTGGTACAACTGGTCGAAATGAATTCATGGGTAATATACGTGTTCAATGTAGTAATGGTTCTAATTCAGGATCATATGGTACATCAGTAAGTAATGCATTTAGTACATATAATCGTAATGGATTTACAGGTATTGATATAAATGCAGGTGGTTATGTTGATGGTATGAACTTTCGTGATGGATCAGGACGGCGTGGTGGTTCAGGAGGATCATATAATAAAGTGGATTGTCCAACAGGAATCATAACAGGCATTCATGGACGTACAGGTAGTTGGATGGATGCATTTGGAGTTCATTGTAATTAATGCAAACTCAAAATAAGTAAATACATCATGTTTCGATCATTAATGGAAGCATTTAGTGATGATATGAATAGTGGTCCGGCCACCAAACAGCTAGATTTTATATCTCAACAAGAGAATTTATATAAGAATGTATATCCTAATTTGGTTCCTATAGCAGGTGAAACACAGCAGAAGTTACAGACGCCACAGGTACAACAGCAACTACGAAATATAGGTACAGTTGTACAGCCAGTTACAGGAAGTATATCACAGCCTATTACGAACACAGGGACTGTTTTTAAAAGTATGGATATACCTGAATCGCTACGTATGATGCAACAACAATGTATACAGACTCCATTAGATGTGCTATCTGCATCACAGAATCCATCACAGTCGAATCGTTGTGGATGGATATATAATGATGGAAAAGCATCAACCGGTTTCCTCGGTACACAGGAAGGTCCATTATCATTCTTCAATCCTCCTACAGGAAAATGGTATTGGAATTTGAAGGATGCAGAGAAGGATATTAATATTGATCGTTGTGCGAAGATGACGGATTGTAAGACGGTGGATTCCAGGGATTTTGCGAATCGTTGTGCATGGTGCCCAAGTTTAGGTGTAGGAATACCTGTTAATTCAGCGGGAACACCACTCTATCCAAATGATGTTCGTACTGCATGTATGGATGTTGCACCAATTCGATCTGCTGCGAACTGTCCTGTACCGACACCTCCTATTCCTGGAACAGCTGCAGCTGCTGTTCTTGAGGAAAAACGTGCTGCTGTGACTGTATGTACACAACTTAGTGATGGTTCTGTGAGTCGTAAATGTATAATGGATCAGTTAACGGCAGCGAAGTGTTCAACAAATGGTACATTATATATGGCTCTTCAGAATAGTGTAGAGCCGGCGAATTATTTGGGTGCAGTTGAACGTACACCAGCATTTATAGAATATCAGAAACGCGCAACGACAATTTTACCTGTGGATACTCTGCGTAATGGAAAGATAGGTGCTAATGCCGCATTAAATACATTTAGTGAATTATATAAGGCAACAACACGGCAAGCACAGGCATCAGCGGAGGTGTCTGCTGCGCGTGATTTATGTTTACAGTCAGGTGAGTTTGATACATTTGATTTCTGTAGTGAATTACAACCAACAACACCAGGGCCATTTTCATTATCCTGTCTGCAGAATGAATTCAAGCGCGCAGGAGGACAGCCAGCAGGATCAGCATATCCTTTACCAGCAACACATCAACAGTGGAATGCAATGGGAACATGGGGGGCTGTTCAGCAGGCAATACAGCGTCTCGTAGATAATACAAAATCACAGGATCTACAGACACAGCAGCAGGCACTTAAAGCCCTCCTTGGAATTGAACGTGATCCGCGATTATTTTCCACTGTTCCTGAATACAAAATGTACGATACTCTATGGTTCATCGGTGAAAATCGTATTGGAGAAACTCCTGGACGTGTATTATATGGACGACGTACATACGATTCCACACAACCATTCGGTTTTACTGCACAGGATTCCATTAATGGACTTCCATTCAATCATTTATTCTTCATGATTATGATGGGAAATATGAGAACCAATAGTACAACACAAATAAAATGGAGATTTGTTACTGATGATCGTGGAGCAATTGTATTGAATCGCTTCGGTCCATCAATGAATGAATGGAATAATGCACCAGTACGTAATGAAGTCGGACTATTTTATAGATGGTATGATCAAGGTCCTACACAACATACATCAGAAACAATGGAACTTACAAATGGATCGCGTAATTTCGTGAAATTTATATGGACTGAACGATTTGGTGAATCTGTATTTAGTCCAAGTATATCAATTAATAATGGAGATTTTGCACCTATTCCTGCAAATTCACTTACAATGAATCAAGAACTAGATGCACCATATGTATCATTCCAAGTAATGACGCGTCCTTCCTTTGCAGGAAATCGTACTATGTGGCAGGAATATCGTAATCCAGAAGTATTCTATTTTACACGTATGACAGGTATACATTATGAGACTTCTCAACCAAATTACGCAACAGTACCTGGAAAACAGCCATTTATGCGTTTGCCAGGCGCAACATCTGTAGTTGAATTGGGTACTCCTATATTACCTGTTGCATGGAAAACTATTACTGTTGCATTTCGTCTTGATAATCGCCTACCTGCAAATCGTGCTACATTATTGACTGTGGGACCTGGTATTGTTGTTACATTGGTGTATGAAGGATCATCGATATATGCAAATTTTGCTGGACAACGTATCCCTCTTACAATACAGCAGGGAGAATGGTATTTACTCGCGGTTTCACAGATACCAAATGAGCGTCGTATATCTATTAGTATACAATCATTTAATGGAGGATCTGCAACAGTTATAAATGCACAGAATGTATATCTTAACCAGAGCTTTTCAATAGTGGGCGAATCCGTTGTAAATCCTCATTATGGCCTATTAACGCTTGGAGGTGCTAATATAGCGGCTTCTATATCTGTTGCATGGGTACATGTATTTGATCGTATTTTTACGAACAGAATGGCGCGTAAGGAAATGGCAAATGAATGGCTACGTGATTGGGTGGAAGTGTAATGTTGTTGTATAATCTATTATAGATATATGATATATTTAATTATATTTAAAAGTATCATATATTAATTATATGTTGCTATTGCTGCAGCTGTTAAAAAAGTCGCACACGGAATTTACCTGTAACTGGATTCTTTTCAACTTCACCACGAGCTGTCTTACCTGTCCTATCCAAGAGATCATATAATATATATATTTCATCTTCTGTACCTTTCTTACGATCCATCCAATACTGTTTACCTGCAATAGTTGTTGCTGCTCGTTTTACTGTTTTGGCTGCCTGGGGAACAGCAGCTGGCTGCTGCACAGTTGCTGGCAGGGCAGCTGCCTGACTTACAGGTCCTGCCAGGCGAACTGGCTGTCTTGACACAGCAGCAGTTACAGCAGCAGTTGCTGGTATAACAGTTACTCCTACAGGAGCTGCTGCCTGTTCTAATGCAGATTTCTGTAAGTCTACTTGTAGATCTGGATCAAATGCAGGTTCTGTAGGTGATCCCTGTACTCCTTGATAACATGCAATAGGTTCATTCTCACCACTATTTAGTACACAATCCACAGCGGATTGTTTAAGAATACGTAGGAAATCTTCATTAATCTTCGCCTTCTTTGTACTAATATTTAGCACACGTTCATCGGATGTAATACCTTCATCACGTGACATAATGGTTTCATCCACACGACGTTCCTTGATATCTATAGGATTAAACATAGCGCAATATGTATATACGGATACTGTACGTTCTTCTGGAGGTAAATCAGCATGTGAACAGATACGTACTGCACGACCTTTAACTTGATCAGTACGTACATTATTCCAATATGGTTCTAGAATATGTACTGCACGCACAGCTTTCAATGAAATACCTTCAGCACCTGCACCAGTAATACCTATTAATTTACAGAGTTCACCTGCGAGATTCCCTGTTCCCTGTGTAAAACCAGCAGTCTTCAGAACCTTCTGCATCTTTGGAGGCAGTTCATTTATACGTGCATTGAAGATATTGAGGAGAATCTTACGTTCTTCGAGGGTACCTTCACCCGTGAAGAATAGGAAGCGATTTTCACCTACATTGGGTCCGCGTTGAAGGCTCGCAATCGTTTCAGGAGTGAACTCCGCGCCTTTGATTTCTATACGAGTCCATCCATTGGCTTCGAGTGCATAACCGAAAATACCGAGACCTTCCGCGGATTTGAATTGTGAATACAGTAGTGATGATCCAGGAATAGCATTGACACGTTCCAGAACAGCTGCATATTTTGGACTGAATTTTTGGAGATTACTATCAGCGGGTCCATCGAGACGCAGTAATTCTTTGGAACGAGCACGTATAGTCTTTAATGCATATGCAAGTTCTTCTTCATAAGTCATTACATAACCTGTGGGTTTTGGTGCGGATTTCTCAATGCGTTTTGTGACAGTTGTACGTTTCTTATGAAATCGTTCATATTGTTTACGAATAGCCTCTGGCATTTCAGCCAATTCCTCTGCAGTATATTCAGGGAATTCAGGTGAGAGTTCCTCTGATGATTCGAGTCCTGTGGAATCTTCATTAGACGATTCATATTCTGTAGAGTCCTCATTAGATGTATTAAGATCCGAAGATTCTTCATTTGATGTTTCGTATTCTGTGGAGCCCTCATTAGATGAGTCATATTCTGTGGAGCTATTATTAGAATTATCATTAGAGTCTTCTAGTTCTTCTGATTCATATTCTGTAGATCCGTTATTGGAATCTTCATTAGAGGACGATACTCCGCTACCTACTTGTGTAACAGCATCCACATCAGCTTCTTCCGCAGCAATAACAGCCTCCTCTGCAGCAACAGCAGCAGCAGCATCTACATCAGCCTGTGCTTCTTCCAAAGAATATTCCGCATCTGTAATGGGAGCTACATCACTCATTTTGGCATCCTCCAATTCACCAACAGTTTTACGTGTATCACGCAGTGATGGGCGATTAATAGATGAAGGAAAACAGAAATTGCATGCAGCACGACTATTAAATCGATAGTTCGCAGTTGAAGCCACTTTCTTCACATCATCAAATGCACCACCCTCCTCCTGTTTTCCACGCTTCTTTTCACGCTGTTCCTGTTGCTTTTCCACTTCTATTTCCTCCTTACGTTTTGTAATATATACACCAAGAGAATATGGAGAAAATGGTACACGAACCACCTGATCCTCTACAATCTTCGGCATAAGATCCTCAGAAGATCCTTTATAATATGATACTAAACCATGCATACGTTTCATCAAAATATTCTCATTTTTGACAGTAAGATTGGAGCGATTCAAGAATATATTTTGGAAAGTCTCCTCCTCGACAGGGAATCGAGGCTGCGCAGTAAAAACAGGACGCACAGCAGCCAGCAGAGGATTTGCAGCAGCCAGCTCCTCCCAGACAGTTTCAATATCCATATTAGCAGTAGATTCATCCTCCGCAGCAATTAGACCAGTATTATCAGCATTTTTAACGTATCCATAATCAAATACAGAGAAAAACAGTTCAGTACGTGCCTGACCAACACGAATACGTACCATATCTACACGAGGATGTGCATTACATACCGCTTTCACAGCATCCAAATCCGCGTCCTTTATCGTGGCCAGCGCAGCAGTGCAGCAATTAATATAGCCTCCTACAATATTCATTAGAATACCTAATTCATCTGGAAAGTTAATGAGAGGAGTACCAGAGAGACCAATTATTTTTGAATTACGTGCACCAACCAGAAGTCTATATAATAAGAATGCACGATTATAGTTGAGTGATGTACCACATAAGAAGGGTTTCCAACGATCCACCGTGACAGGTTCAGGAGGTATTTGTGCAATGCCGGCTTTCCGTGTTTTACGAGCACGCATATATTTCTCCAAATTCCCCTGCATAAGACGTGTAATATTGTGAATCTCATCTACAATAATTACTGCATCATCGAAGAATCCTGGTTTATCACATGCAATCTCCTTCAACTTATTTGGTGTAATACCATTATAGTTAATGAATGTAATACGGTTCTCAATGATGGCGGTTAGTTGTGCACGTATATCACTTTGTTCTTGTGGTTTCAGTTCTTTATAGTTGGATGGTTGATCAAAATCAGGAACCCATACAACACGTCGATCTTTTTCTGGACGACGCATAATAGAATTCATAAATTGATCAGGAAGATGCAGTACATTCGCTGCATATAATGCAACAGCACGGTCTTCTAGATTGAGTGCGGTCCAATAGTTATTAAGACGATAATGTTTGAAGCCACAGAATGATATTTGTGCCTGGAAGTTACCACGGAGAGAGAAGGGAGTCATTACAATGATTTTCTTTCCAGCTGTACCGAATAGTGCTTCTGATGCTGCAATAGCAGAACATGTTTTACCTGAACCGAGACCATGATATACAAGAAGACCACGATAAGGTGTTTGTGCACGAAGATATTCACGAACGAACTGTTGATAAAGGAATGTTTCAACACGTTCTGATTCACCTGCAGCCGCGAGTTTTTTACATGCATCTACATCAGCTTCACCAAATTTGGGAGGTAATGTAAATGGTTCGAATGTTTGTAGAATGAAACGACCGAAACCTTTGCGTGTTGGTGATGCAAATGCAGTCAGTGATTCTTCTTTGAGAACATAGGGATCACGGCCTTCTTCAATTGCCTCCTGTTTCTTGAAATCGGCGAGTTCTTCAGGCATTGGTATACGTTTCTTGGTGCGTGGAGGTGGTGTTGATTCATTGGATGAGTTAATATCCGATAATTCATTTGATGAGTTAATATTGGATGATTCATTAGAGGAGTTAATACTGGATAATTCATTGGATGTAGATTCCTCAGAAGATGGTGTGGGTGTAGGAAGACGACGACGAATTGTAAGGGTTCTACGTATTTGTACATCTGGTACAGGTGCAGGAGCCACAGACGCTCTAGAGAGAGTTGAGGCAACTAATTTTCCATCAAATGTCTGTGGTACAGCTTTCAAACGTTCCTGTGCAGCATCCGCTATTGTTGGTGGTATAAAACCGGGATTCACCAATTTTACAGTACGTTTTAATGACTTTGGTACGAATTTTT
>JACCEA011391707.1_pt1 | contig 13629 bp, 13 predicted proteins | sample 7449851 | NCBI WGS metagenome assembly JACCEA01 (sample SAMN15323453, study PRJNA562643) | freshwater metagenome | isolation source: river surface water | place: USA:Blue River Watershed | collected 2017-08-18 | reverse complement strand
CTAATAATGAAGAAAAAGAACCTGTTGCTCCTGTAATACCACCTGGAACTGAAACTTGATTTGTAGCAGATAAATTAGTAAATGTTGCATTACTTAGCTCAGCATATTCTGATAAATTTGGAATTTGGTTAATATTTGCTACACCAGTACCACCAACTAATAATGAAGAAAAAGAACCTGTTGCTCCTGTAATACCACCTGGAACTGAAACTTGATTTGTAGCAGATAAATTAGTAAATGTTGCATTACTTAGCTCAGCATATCCTGATAAATTTGGAATTTGGTTAATATTTGCTACACCAGTACCACCAACTAATAATGAAGAAAAAGAACCTGTTGCTCCTGTTAACCCACCTGAAATATAAACTGTTTGATTATTTCTTCCTATTATAATTGAGTTATTAAGTGTATATGATGAACTTGAATAATCAGTATTTGCACCAATAAAAGTATTATTGCTACCTGAGATTAAATTTTGTCCTGCACTTGAACCAATAAATGTATTATTTAAACCTGATGTTAAATTTCTTGCTGAATTTTCACCAATTGCTGTATTATTTGAGCCAGATGTATTTGTAAGTAAAGAAGTAAACCCAATTGAAGTATTATTTGACCCAGTTGTATTACTATCTAATGCTTGATAGCCAATTCCAACATTATAAACTCCAGTTGTATTTTTTGATAAATTATATTGACCTATAACACAACTATATGTTGTTACACCTGTATTTGCATTTCCACTACCTACTGTTGTTCCATGTATAATTGCATCTTGTACTGTTGTTAAATTACTAAAGTTAGCATTTTCACCTGTAATATCTCCTGATACTTGTATTTGATTATTTATTATTAAATTATTTGTAGTAACTGTTCCATTAGTATATGAAATATTATTACCATTTTGTGTCCATATACTAGGACCTGTAGAACCAGTATATCCTGTATATCCTGTATATCCTGTAGGCCCTATTTCTCCTTGCAAACCTGTATAACCTGTATATCCTGTAGGCCCTATTTCTCCTTGCAAACCTGTATAACCTGTATAACCCGTATATCCTGTATATCCTGTATATCCTGTATATCCTGTATAACCTGTATATCCTGTAGGACCTATTTCGCCTTGCGAACCGGTGTAACCTTGTATTCCTTGTGGTCCAGTAGTAACATTTAAATTAACTTGCCATTCACTATATATATTTGTACCATTTTTATTATTAATAGTAATTAATATTATTCCAGTTTCTGAATTATAATTTACTACATATCCATCAAAGTAGTAAGCATTATTACTTGTACTAGCTCCAAATATAACTTCTTGGCCAGATGAGTAATTTAAATTTGTAGTAATTTTAAATTGGTACATAGCACCAATTTGTAATTCAAATAAATTAATATTACCATTATAAAGACAATAATAATATAATCCAGGACCAGTAGGTCCAGTTATTCCATTTGAACTACTTGTATTTACTATTGTATTTGAAGTTCTAAATATTGGTGTTGAAGACATATGTATATATATAAATTAATATTAATATTAATATTAATATTAATTTATAATTATAATTTAAAATTAATAATATAAATATATAAATATATAACAATAGTAAAAATGAATACAAATTTTGATTTAAATATTAATAATTACAGTCGCATTGAGCTTGAACAAATATTTGAATTACCACCTAATTATGATGAAAATATTATTGAAATTAAAGAAACTAAATTAAAACAAAATATTTTAGGTGATATTACTGTTCCATCTGAAATAAAAAAGAATACTAGCACATTTCTTGCCTTAGCAAAAGGCAAATTACTTGAGTTTCTTCGTAATTCTAAACTTGTAAATCATGGTGCTGAGCTTGTTAAAACTTATAAAAATGTTTATAATTTAGACAAAACTTTACGTTCTACTGAAACCATTGCATCAGGTGGCACTTTTTTAATTGATAAAGAAAAAACACCGTATGGTAAATCTATGCCTAGTGAATATTATCAAGGTACTATTAATCCTCTTGATAAACGTATTATTAGAAAAAATTTAAATATTGATACTAGATTTAGAGAAAACTATTATTCTACACAGTCTTCTAATATTCATATTGACTTACCTATTCGCTTTACACAAGTAGTTTCTTTACAATTATCCGCACTTGAATTACCTGGGACTTTTTATTGTGTATCTAAAGTATTTGGTAATAATTTTTTTACAATTAGTTATGTAGATGGAGCTAATAGTGGTTCTATAACTGTTGTTGTTCCTGATGGTAATTATACTTACACAAATTTTCAAGATTATGTTAATAATTTTTTAGCTGGATTAACTGATACTTATTTAAATCGTATTAATTTTCAAGTTGATATTAATAATGATAGTGGTTCTGGTCGTATGGTAGTAGGTATTAATGCAGGACCTTTATTTAATTTTACATTAAATTTTCAATCAGATATTAATGGTAATCAAGATAATAATACCCCTTTACCTTTAAAACTTGGATGGCTAATGGGTTTCCGTGAAGGTGAATATATTAATAATTCTGCCTACGTATCTGAAGGTATTTTTGATTTATTAGGGCCTAGATATATTTATTTAGTAGTAGATGAATATACAAATAATACAAATGATGGGTTTTATGGTGCATTTAATTCATCCATTTTAAATAAAAATATATTGGCACGTATTTCATTACAAGGTGCACCATTTAATTTTTTAAGTCAAAATAATCTAACATTAATTACAACACCTAGACAATATTTTGGTCCAATTGATATTCAAAAACTTAATATCCAATTGTTAGATGAATATGGTAGAGTACTTAATTTAAATAATATGGATTATAGTTTATGTTTAACTTTTCAGACCATATATGATTTATAAATTTAAATTTATAAAAATATTTATGGTTTGCTTAAAAAAAAGCTTCTTTTGAACCACCATTATATACTTTTGCTAGCCCTTTATTTAATAAGTGTTGACCAACATTAATTAAATTATTTGAATTATATTCATCTTTAACAAGAACATTTGCTAATAATCTACCATATTTTTCTAAACCAACATTTTCTAATGCAACTTCTTTATATAAAATAAGTTCCATTACTTCTTTTTTGGCTGCTTGCGCCATATCTTTTTCTTCTTGACTCTTACCTCTAATTTCAGGACAATCTATACCAGCAATTCGAACTTTAAATTTATATAGTGGCGAATTATCATACGGCAACTTAGAAACTAATGTAAATGTATCACCATCATAAACATTAGTAACAATACCTTTATTAATTGGTGGAATAAATGGTTTAGCTCCTTCTAATATTAATATATCCATTATATCTAGACCTTTATCATCTATAATACCTGATATAATTTTATTACTATTATTGTTAGATTTTTTATTAAAACAACTACAAAGATTTTTAATATAATTAATAATATTAAACATTATTTATTATTTATAGTTATAATAGTTATAAAAATAGCTTTATATTTTAATATAAATATATAATAAGAATGATAATAAAAGAAGAAGAAATAATAAAATTTATAAATGAAAATCTAACAATAGATATAGAAAAAAAGAATAAATTAGGTGAAGTATTTACACCGATAGATTTGATTAATAAGGTGTTAGATTTATTACCAAATAATGTATGGTCAAATAGTGAATTAAAATGGTTAGATCCTTGTGCTGGTGTTGGAAATTTTTTAGCTATTGTCTACTTACGGTTAATGACTGGACTAAGAAATTGGCAACCAAATGAAACCAAAAGAAGTCAACATATTATTCAAAATATGTTATATTTTTGCGAAATTGATAAAGCTAATTCCGCTTTAATTAAAAAACTATTTTTAAATAATAAAATAAATTTGTTAGTTGGAGACTTCTTATCAGATTCAAAAACTAATCAAGATTTTATTAATAATGGGTTTAATATTATCGTAGGCAATCCTCCATTTCAAGATGACCCAACAATTGTTAATGAAAATAATAATAATAAACGTATTATTGGTCATAAAAATAAGCTATATGAACGTATTTTAGATAAATGTTTAGATATTTTGTTAGATAATGGTTATTTAACATTTATTACACCTAACAATTTATTTTCTGGTAATAGTTCTGCTGTTTATAAACGAATAGTAACAGCAAATGATTTACATGTACCTCAAATTGTATTTGAAAAGAAACCTTTTCCAAGAGTTCAACAACTTTTTTGTTATTTTTCTATTTTTAAAACAAATAAATCTAACAAAATTAATAAAACAACCATAAATAATGAATTTGCAACAACTTTGTTAGATAGACCAATTAATCCTGTTATGAATTGGACAAATAAAGTTGAAACACTAGTTAAAAAATATATATCTAACACTGTAAAAAATGGAGCTAAGTATGTAAGAGGAAAGTCTGTAGGTGACTATGTAGGCAACAAATATAAACTTATTTATAAACCAGATGGTACAAAATTGTCAACAAATTCTAAAGAATTAGCACATGGATTAAATATTAAAAAAGTAGTTATCTTTGCTATCTCACCAAGTCTACAATTTGAAGCCGATTTTGAAGGCAAATTTGGCGTTGGTCCTAATACATTTTTTATACCTATTACCTCCATTAATGAAGGTAAAAAGTTAGTAAAATTTTTAAAAAGTAATGAATACAAAGAGTTGGCATTAGCCTGTAAAACGACAAGACAATTCCTTAAAATTGGCTTTATTGAGCATCTTAATTTAAATGCGATTTATAATAAAGGTAATAAGACTAGAAAGAATAAAGAATAAAAATTCAATTATTAATTATTAATTATTAATTAATAATTAATTATATAAATATATTTTAATGGCACGTTGTTTTAATACAAATAAAAAACTACTTTATTCTAGTGACTATACTAACAAATTAAATTCTATTATAACTGTGTGTAATACACCTAGTTCTTGTAAAACAGCTGTTAGAACAAACAGTTATGAACAACTTTATTTATATAATAATGGTATATTAGGTGATTGTATTAATAATAAAACCCAATTATCAGCAGGGTTAACTTCTAGAGAAGATTTAGAATATGTTACTACTTTATGTGACAGAACTAATGAATGTTGTTCTAATTCTACAGATAATTGTTCTATTGATAAAACAACATTTATAACTACTAATCTTCCTTTATATAGTTATTATAAAATAGATCCAAGGGGTGTTTTATTTGGAAATAGTCCATGTGGTATTTTAAATTATACAAAATATATGGTCCCAAAAATACAAATTCCTTTTAAAATAAAAAGTGGTAATTATAAAATTACTTCTGATTCTAATTACAATACAATCATTAATTTTTATAGTGATAGTATTATAGAAATTTTAAATTCTATACAAATAGATTATACTATTGTTGGTGGAGGTGGAGGGGGAGGTGGAGGAAATATTGGTGGTTCGCCAGGTGCTGGTGGTGGTGGAGGTGGTGGTGTAAAGGCTGGAACTTTTATTTCAAATAGTAGAGAATATATTATTACAGTTGGTTTAGGTGGTCAAGGTGGCCTTCTTCAAACATCAACACCTTCAACTGATGGATTAAATGGATTTTCATCTTTAATAAGTGGAATAGATATAGTAAATGGTGGTTATGGTGGTAAAGCTGCAAGTAATAATGGAACTGGTGGAAATTCTGGTAATGGAGGAACTGGTGGAACTGGTAATACAAGTCCTGGTGGAAATGGTATAAATGGTGGTGGTGGAGGAGGAGGAGCATATGGCCCTCCAACACAAATAGGTGGTAATGGAGCTATTTCATTAACTTCTGTTTATAACTATGGAACAGCTTTTGGTGCTGGTGGAGGAGGAGGTGGTGGAAATAATCTTTCTGGAATAGGTGGAAATATATATGCTGGAAATGGTGGTTTATCAAACAAAAATGCAATACCTAATTATGGTGGTGGTGGTGGTGGTAGCACAAGTGGAAATGGTATTCCTGGAACATATAGTAATGGTGGTAATGGTGGTTCAGGTATTGTTATTTTTTATTTTAATATTTAAAATATTAAATCTTCATCACTATCACTATCACTATCATAATCTAATATTTCAATATTAGATAATAAACTAGATAAGCTATACCATATTGTACTAACAATAGTTACAATTTTTGTTAAAGGTGTATTTATAATGTTTATATTATAATTATTAGGATAATAATAATCTTCTTTATCATTATTATTGTTTACAACTTCTTGTTTGTTATTAAGTATGCCATCTAAATTATTAATATTAACTATATTTTCATTACTATCAGTTATATAATTTATTAAAGTACTTCTATCAGAATAAAGTGTATTACTAATAATATAAATAGGTGCAGGAATATCATCCATGTCTACATAAAATCCCCAATCATTTCCTAAATTAATATTAGTTCTTTTATACTTCTTATTTGATGCCAACATTTATATAAATATTTATTAATATTTATCTATTTAATATTAATAAAAATATTTCAATTTTATTTATTATTTAGTTTTGATGAAAAAAAATGTCCATTAAACATATGTGGAACAGACATATTATATGTAAATAATTTATTTCCATTAGCAACATATGATACTTCACAAAATTGTCCACCAGGTGAATAACAACATTTACATTTTTTACATACATTAAATGTATCGCCTGTTTTGTTGGACTGTATTACAGGTATAGCATCATTATATTTGCCAGGATAAGCAGTTGATTTATATTCAAATAATTTATTTTCTAAATCGTCTATATATTGTTTATTTTTATCAGAAATATAACAATATTCACCATCAATAGAATAACAACATTTACATTTTTTACATACTATATAAGTTTGTCCAGTTGTTTCATCAGTTAGAATTGACTGTTTATTATTATATTTACCAGGATATGTACATGAGCCATATTCAGCTACTTTATATATATTCATATTTTTAATAATATATATAAATAAACTATCTTTAATATATATTTAATAAATATATATTATAATTTAATGATAAATATGTAAAAGTTTTTTAGCTTTATTAGCAATACGAGAATATTTTTTACTACCAGTTTTAGACTGATATTCACGTGCTCTTACATAAGCGGCATAAATGCCTTTTCTACTTCTTTTACAAGTATTTTTTTTACAAATAGGAAAACTCTTTTTCGTTCCTAAAAAGCATTTTTTACCGCAACTTTTTAGCATTTTGGTGCGTTGTCTGCTATTTGGTTGTTCTTTTTTCCAACCTCGCCATTGTACCTTACTTTTACTTGCCATTATTATATTAACAATATATATTTAATATATATTATAAAAATTAATATATAATTATTATATGAGTAATACAAATAATTATAATAATTTTTTTCTAACTAATAGTCAAGATAAAGATAAAGATACTTTACAAATAATGATAAAAGATGAAGATGTTAATAAAAATACACTTCCTATTCAAGACATTAATCAATACTTTTTAGACAACTCTAGTGGTTCTGAGTCTGATGACGATATTAGTTCTGAAAATTGTGAATCTAATTGTGGTGATATTAAAATAACTGATAATAGTAGTAGTAATATTAACTTAAAAGTTAATTATAAAAAACTAAATTATAAACAAGTAGAACATATAATTGATAAATATTATTTTGATATTAATCACAAATACAGTTCATCTCTTGATATTTTAGCCAGCTATTTAAAAGGCCAAAAAATCATTTATATGGAAGCAAAATATCACACTGAACGCCAGCTTAATATGCTTATGATGCCTGCTATTATGTTATCTACTATTGCTACTATTTTAGGAACTATCATAAAAGAAGTAGCTTGGGGTGGTCTTGCAATATCGTGCGTTAATGGATTTGTTGCTTTTTTATTGGCACTTGTAAATTATTTTAAATTAGATGCAGCATCTGAAGCCCATAAAATATCATCACACCAATATGATAAGCTTCAATCTAGTGTCGAATTTACTTCTGGTGCAATTCTACTTTTTAGAAACATGGATTACACTGATGTGGTGGACAAGGAAGAAAGAACCAAAGATATGGAAAATGAAATGTTTAAAAAGTTGGCTGATGTTGAAAAGAAAATTTCAGAAATTAAAGAAACAAATCAGTTTATTATTCCTCGTTCAATTCGTTTACGATATCCTGTTATTTATAATACTAACATATTCTCTATAATTAAACGTATCGATGACCATAAAAAGAAAACTATTACTAATTTAAAAAATGTAAAAAATGAAATTCGTTATTGTAAAGCAATTAATTTACAAACAAATGACCAACAAATTATTGATACTAACAACAAAAAACTTAGTTGTTTATTTATAAAAAAACGTGAATATGTTAAAGAAATATTACTTTTAAAATCAGCATTTTCTATTATTGACCAAATGTTTCATAAAGAAATAGAAAATGGTGAAATAATACGAAATAGATGGTTTTGGTCATTTTTTTATCATTATTCACCATTACAAAATCCAGAAGAACTTAACCCTTTTGTTTCTAATTTAATGGATCCTTTTAAATATTCATCTAATAAAAATGTTGAAAATATTAATTGTGATTTTAATACTAATAATAATACTATAATTCGTAATAGAACATTATCTAATATTAATAATATTGTTTAAAATTAATTACTATATGATGTACCTCTTATCGTATTAAACATAATTAGTTTATTTATACTAAAATAATATGGTGATAATATAACATTATCGCTTTTATTGTATTTACATATATGTGAATACAAATTATTTGATTTATCTTCTTTATTATTATAAATTAATATATCTATATCTTCATTTGTTAAATCTTCAATTTTTATAGGATTATATAAAAAATCATATATTATATTTTTTTATATATGTTCTTTATACTCTTTACGAATTGTATTATATAATTCATCTTGGTTTATTTCTATAAACATCCATTATCCTTTTGTTAGATAATTAAGACAGTCTCCACTATCATTTTTAAATTTATAATATCCATAAGTAATATTTTCTTTTATTTATAAATACAATATATTATATTGTATTTAAAGATTTATAATATTATATTATTTATTGGTTAAAATAACTTAAGTTAACTTAAGTATTAAAGTTTGCTAATTATTATATTTAAAATTTTGTAAATTTCTTTTGGATTTACACCTATATAGTTATCTACATGAATAATTGTATTATTATTAAAACCATTTTCTAAATGTAGACTAAATGAAATATTTTGTGCATTAATCCAATATTCGTTTCTATTAACATTATAACCAAAAGATTTTACATTAGTACCTTTAAATATATTATGCATATTACTATGAAACTTGTTAGTTTCAATATTTACTTCCATTATAATTTCTGGATTGCACCTTGATATAAACATTCTTTAAAACTATATATATGATTACATTTAACTTTTTATAAAAAACTATATTTTGTAAAAAGTATTTCAATTTTATCTAGTAAATTTTATATTATTTATTTAAAAATTTGTTAGTTTATTACGTTTTATAAAATAATTAAATTTTATAATTTTTTATATATTTTATTCTTTTTAAAAAAGTTGTATAAATTTCAAAAAAATTTGGGCAAAAGTATTTTAAAATTTCGATTTTGGACATTTATTTTTGTCCATTTTTGAAAATCTTAAAAAAGTTTTGTAAAAAAATGTTTGAAAAAATGGGTTGAGAGCATAATGCTCTAATTTCAAATAAAAAGTAAAATATTTATGACGATACTTTTTTTTTAAAAAAATTAAAATATGCGTTAAAATATTTAGGAGTTTTTCTTTTTAAACAATATATGACAACTATTAACAACGAATTTGTAGAAAAAAATATCCCATATTTTTATTGTAGTTTTTGTGACTATAATACTAGTAAAAAGTTTAATTTCGATAAACATTTGCTTACTGAAAAACATAAAAACAACGAAGTTACCATAATAAATAGCATAAGTAGCAAATGTAGCAAAAAGTATAAGTGTTTAAATTGTATCAAAGAGTTTAATGATAGAGCTGGTCTTTGGAGACATAAAAAAAAATGTATTAAGTTAGAAGAACATGATGAACTAAATAAAGATAATATATTAGAGGCAAAAATAAAAGAAATTGTTAAAAGTACTTTGCCAACAAATTTGTTAGATTATGATGACTTTATAAATAATAATACAAATAAAAATTCAGAAGTAGTTATATCGCAAGATTTTATAAAAGAGATATTTAAACAAAATCAAGAATTTCAATCAAATTTATGTAACCAAATGATTGAAATAGTTAAGAGTTGTAATACAACTAACAATATTGTAAATGGTAATGTAAATAATACGCAAAATAACAACCAATTTAATTTACAGTTTTATCTTAATGAAACTTGTAAAAATGCAATGACAATAGATGAATTTTTAGACTATTTACAGCCTACATTACAAGAGTTAGAAGACACAGCACGTCTAGGGTATGTAGAAGGTATAACAAGAATAATAATGCGAGGTTTAAAAGATTTGGAGGAAGAATTGCATCCATTTCACTGTACTGACTTAAAAAGAGAATCACTATTTGTAAAAAATCCAGATGGAGAATGGGAAAAAGATACAGAAGAAAAAAATATAATGCTGAATTTTGTAAAGGCAGTAGCAAGAAAGAATTTTAATAATGTGAATGAATGGCGTAAATTACATCCAAATTGTCGATTCCATGATTCAAAATCAAATGATATGTTTAACCAAATTATGTTAAATTCTACATCAGGAAGAACAGAAAAAGAACAACAAGAAAGCTATCAAAAAATAATAAAAAATATAGCAAAAGAGATATTGATAGATAAAAAACCGAATAAAAACAAAACAAAATGTAAAAAATAATAATAAAAAATTATATTAAATTAAAGCTAATTAATTTAATATAATATAGTATGTCAATAGATTTAGATATTAGTAATTATACTATTACTGATTTATTTAATTTTTTTAAATTAAAGGAAGGTAATTGTGCCTACACAGATGTAGCTAAATCTGCTAACCAAATGTCAATTAATATAACTTCAATGATGGATATAAGTCCGGTTTATAAGTCCGGATTATTAGATTTTATAAATGAAGCAAAAAAAATACTTTATAATGAAATGGTACAACCGAAATTAAGTAAGACTGATAATAATAAATTATTACCAACAGTGCGTCAAGATAATTTAAATGGACCTTCTACATCTGCCAATCCATCCACCACAAACATTTTACCAAAAAACGACGAAAAGTCTTATAATAATGTAGGTAAAATAATTAATCCTTTATCAACTTCACATCAATCACTTCAAAAGGCATCAATACCAAGTGATTCAACTAATCCATATTCAGGAAATAAATTTATTACTAATTATATATTTAATACACAATTTAGAGATAATTTTTATAATACATCTCCAGAAGATTGTTCATTTACATTACCAATTAAGATGAAAAATGTAATAGCAATATCACTATCAGCAGTGCAAATACCAAATGTAATGTTAGCTTTTTCACCAAATAGAGGAACAGATGAAATATATATAAAAGAAGATAGTACCGGACTAGAAGGTATTGTTAAAATACCAAAAGGAAACTATGATGCTACAACATTTCCTACAATTTTAGAACAAGCAATTAATAATCAAATTATAGGTATATGGCCTAGTAGATTTAAAGTTAGCATTGATCCATATACATATTTTACTACAATAAGTAATACAACAAATACATTTACAATGAATATTGTAAAAAATAATGAATCATACTTAGGTAACTGTGGTGAATTTAAATATAATACAAATGGTAATATAGATAATAATTATACTAACAACACAAAAAAATATCAAGTACCACCTTCAAAATTTGTATCTACAATGGGGTATTTAATTGGTTATAGACAATTTGAATATACTGGATTACAATCATATACATCAGAATCTATGTTTAATGGAATTTATACTGATTATATATATTTTTGTATGAATGAATTTTCAACAGCATCACAATATATGGGAAATTATGGTGTATTACCAACCGGTTTAATAGATGAAAATGTATTGGCTGTTATACCAATTACAAGTCCACAATTTGTTTCAACTTTTGCTGATAATGCTGATTATATTTATAAAACGCGCAATTATAATGGTCCAATTGACATACAAAAAATAAGCATAAAAATACTTAATCCACAAGGTAAGTTAGTTAATATACATCAATATGATTTTGGATTTAATTTACAAGTAACTACAATTTATGATATTATGAAACCATATGAAGCTAGTTATAGTGCTTAAAAGGATCCTTTTTTAAAGCAGAGCATAGTGTGTTTAATAATGTAGTTATTTTATTACCATTCTTCATCATCCGAAGCAAACCTAATAGTAGGCCTCTGTTCATTTACATTTACATTAATTTGTACAGGTCTTTTAATTTCTTTAGCTACATTCACTGCTACATTCACTTGTATTTGTCTTGTGTTATCAACTACTTCATCAAGTAAAGCAAACTTGTTAGATATTAATTTATTAACTAGATTATTATTAACACGATTATTATTAATATTCGTATTAATGTTATTGTTAATATTATTCTTTTTTTCTTCTCTTTCTCTCTTTTCTTTCTTCTTTGCTAAGCTACTTTCTTTGGCAATTAAAGCAGAACAATACTTAATAGTATGTCCATTTTGCTTACAATATATACATGTAATAGCAAGTAAAGTAGGACAAATAACCTGACCATCCTTGTTCTTTAGATAGTGATTAATACTGGACTTACCAGCATCCTTACAGAAACGGCAGATAACAGACATTTTTAAACGAAGTAAAAGTAAAGTAGAAGATGTTAATTGATAACTTAAAGTAAATATAAGATACTTATATCTATAAAATAATCTAACAAATAAAAAAGTATTTCAATTTTTTATTTAAGTAAAATTTAAATACATATTAAGTTAAGATTGCTAGTAGAAATTAATATATATTTTAATAATCCGCATAATCATCAAAACCAATATAATAATCATTAGCATGACGTTCCTGAAATTTAATTAAATCTTCTTCCATTTCTCTTTCATGTTTAGTTTTTCTATTTTTTATAATTCGTGGTGGATATTCATATAAGGCTAGTGTATATCTCGTTATTACATCGCCATTTTTATTGATTTCACATTTAATTGAACTAGGACTAATTAATATTGGTTTTTCTAATTCATCTATTTTTTTTAATAGACATTTTTTATAGTTTTCTTCAAATTTTTTCCAATTATCACTTTTTAAATCATAAAAATCTAATGCTGTATATTCAGTCATTGTATAATGTATTAACTATTTATATTTAATATCTTTTATTTATTTATTTATCTGATTCACCATTTATATAAATTTGAAAATTATTCCAATCAACTCTACATGTAGGACATGTTTTTTTTATTTTAATCCATTGTTTTATTTCTAATTCACTAAAATTATTATTACATTGATGACAAGATAAATATTTATCACCAATACCAATTTCTTCATGCAATATAGGACAAGTAGAAGACTCTTCTATTAGTTTAATAATTGGATTTTTATATGCAATATTATTATTATTATTATTATTATTATTATTATTATTATTATTATTAT
>JACCEA011359022.1_pt1 | contig 13633 bp, 16 predicted proteins | sample 7449851 | NCBI WGS metagenome assembly JACCEA01 (sample SAMN15323453, study PRJNA562643) | freshwater metagenome | isolation source: river surface water | place: USA:Blue River Watershed | collected 2017-08-18 | reverse complement strand
TTATGGTCATCCGTGTTAAATCAAATCTTAAAAGGGCGATTACCACCTCTTCAAACGATTTTGAATTTAAAACGCGTTTTTCAGATTCCCAACATGTTTTTCTGTTGACCGTTTCCCGCTGTGCTGCTCCTCATCAGTATATTTATTTTAAATTTGCTCGTGCTCGCATGAACTGAATCCAAATCTCATCAACAACTTTTGATAAGATCTGTGTCAACGATGTCAAAAGCTGTCAAATCAAAATCAAAAGGTCTTGGTAAAGGTGGTCCTGGTGGAGCTGCGAACAAGAATGCCAAGGGACAACCTTCACTCGAAGAATTCATTCAAAATCGCGATTATACGGGTGCATTAACTTTATTAGAATTCCGTTTGAAATGTCAAGATGGAGATACAAAGGATTTATTATTATGGATTGGTTATTGTGCATTTCATGTTGGTAACTACAAACGTGCTGAAGAAGCTTATCATGAGTTGATCAATGCTCATGATGTCAGCAAAATGATTCATTTATATATTGCTTGTTGTTATTTTAATCAACAAATGTTTGAAGAAGCTGAAAAAGAAGCTGATAAAGCACCAGATGATCCATTAAAAAATCGTTTACTCTTTCATATTGCTCATCGCACAGCAGATGAAAATAAATTAATGAGTTTTCATCAGAAGTTGCGGGATATCAAGGAAGATTTGTTATCACTTGCATCTGTTCATTATCTACGTAGTCACCATCAAGAGGTAAATTTGCTCTTTGCATATGGTTTGTTCCTTCATTTGATTCGTCAATTCTCACTCACTGTATGATAGGCTACTGATATCTACAAGCGTCTGCTGCTAGAAAATCGTGATGATCTCGCTTTAAACGTTTATGTCGCAATGTGCTACTACAAACTCGATTATTATGATGTTTCTCTTGAAATCCTTGCAGTCTACTTGCAATCATTCCCAGATAGTCCACTTGGTATCAATTTGAAGGCTTGCAATCACTTTCGTTTGTACAATGGCAAAGCCGCGGAAGCAGAACTCAAAGTATTATCCGAAAAAGGAGTAAATGTCCAAGGTAGTGACTTAATTCGTCACAATCTCGTTGTATTTTCCAATGGAGAACAAGCTTTACAAGTTTTGCCTGGATTAATGGAGACTGTTCCTGAAGCCAGACTTAATTTGGTTAGTTTTTGTGATGTCATGTTCGTGTCATGTTCTGTGAATAACTCGTTTTCTCTTCTCCATTTCAGATCATCTTCTACTTGAGACGTGGCAATATAAATGATGCATATGAACTTATTCGTGAAGTTGATCCTGCAACTCCTCAGGAATATATTATTAAAGGTGTTGTTCATGCTACGATTGGACAAAGTACAGGAAATCGTGAACATTTAAAAATGGCTCAACAATGCTTCCAACTCGTTGGTACTTCCGCTCATGAATGCGATACTATCCCAGGTAGACAGTGTATGGCTTCATGTTATTTCTTGATGAAGCAATTTGAAGATGTCAATATCTATTTGAATTCGGTGAAGGCATATATGTATAATGATGATGATTTCAACTTCAATCATGGTATTGCATTAGCATCTACTCGTAATTATAAAGCTGCTGAAGAAGCATTGCTTTTGATTCATAATGAGACTTATAAAGCGGAATATGTCTATATCAGTTGGTTGGCAAGATGCTACATCATGAATGGTAATCCTAGAAGTGCTTGGGAGTTATATTTGAAAATGACAAGTAGTAATGAATCATTCAATTTGCTACAATTAATTGCCAACGATTGCTATAGAGTAAGCTGGATCAGCTAAATCAAAAATTCTTTGATAACATGTTTTTTCTCTCTTGTAGATGGGTCACTTCTTGTATGCAGCAAAAGCTTTTGATGTGTTAGAAAGATTGGATCCAGATCCAGAGTATTGGGAGGGTAAACGCGGTGCTTGTGTTGGTGTTTTCCAGTTGGTCATTGCTGGTAAAGCTTCTCGTGATGACTTACAAGATGCTTTAGCGATGATTCGTAACACCTCAAATCCTCAAGTAGAATATATTGTGCGCATTATCAAGAAATGGTGCAAGGAAAACAATGTTAAGATCAATTAAGATAATTGGAAGAGGGATTTTACCAATGAAGTGGTTATCAGCAATGGAAGCGATAATGCAATAGCGAGTAGTTGGCAATCCTTAAGGCCTAATCTTGACATTTGAAAGATTAATGTGAATTGTATCGTTACAAATGTATTAGTATTAGTGCGTATAATTGTGATCGTGTAAATTAAATGATATCAACTTTAATGTTACTTTCATACATTGGTCATGCAAAATATAATACTATTTTAGAGTCCATTGCAATGGACGGCAGATTCACATATTATCCTTATCTAGTGGCCAAATGGGTCGTCGAGCAAACTTGAAGAGACCACCGTTTAAAATAGCACTTCCTAAGCCTCCACCATCAACGGTAATAATATCGCCAGCAATAGGAGTCAAACAAGCACGATAATGTTGTCTAGATTTCACTGCAATAACTTTCTTGTGAAGTGGATCACAGCCCATCGACGTGATCTGCGCAAGATCTAATAATTGTCCGTTGTGAGTGATGACAATCACATCAATCGAAGTATTTTCAACACGAAACATCAATGATAACCCATAATTCTGCCAAACACCACCAAATCCCATCGGCCCAAAGGTTTGAAAACAACCATCCGTCAAGGAAACCACCTTTCCTTTCAAAGTAAGGGGATGCCCTCCACAGCAAGAATCAAACTTCCCACCCAATGTGATTGTGCCTACACGTCCGACACCAATTTTCTCTCCTTCTAATACTGCTTGAGGGTCATATATTGCATAAAAGACAGTATCAGGAATGTTTGCATCAATTAGACCTTTCAAAACATTTGTTGCATCACCGTAATGTCCACTACCAGGATTATCTGTCACATCTGCAACAACGAGTGGTTTGTGGCACGTTTGATACACCGATGAAATGTAATTTTGGATGTATGTCACCATATCACCCACGGTGCGATAAATCTCCGTTTTAATGTGTTTAGTTTCCCATACATAATCCATAAATTCTTCGGCAATTTTTTGAGCAAATTGAATGGCATTGGTTTCATTATTAACAACTTCCTGGTGCGAGTCACTATCGAACAAAGAAGGATACGTCTTGTTAAGATCAATGGTCACAGTCACACTAGGTCCAATCTCATATATATCCGCAGCAGCGAAACCTGCACATATACTTATCACTAGACAGTCGCCATTTTTTTCTAATACTTCACCACGTTTGATTAAATGCATCATGGGACTATCAGAATATGTCTTGCCGCCGTCCAATCCCCATAGTTGTGGTCGCTTTGCAATGACAGTGACAGGGCGCACTTCCTTGAGCATACAACGATGCAATAGATCACCTGCTTGCATTGAAATCTCATAGTAATCAATATGAGGATAAGTTCGCACAGCAATCAAAGAAGTTGCATATTTAGCCATCTCTTTGGTTATATTACCATGCAGATCTAATGTTACAATGATTGGGATATCATCCCCAACTATTTCACGAATCCGCCGTAACAGCTCTCCTTCTGCATCTTCATAACTCTCTGTAACCATGGCACCGTGCAAATGCAACAAAATACCATCATAGCAATTGTCGCCACCTGATGTTGATGCTTCCCGAATAGGCTTAATAATATGCTCAGCAATTTCCTCAAAAGCTTCATTAGCGACTCGACCTGCAGGATTTGCTTGAGCAGAAACTGTATTGGTCAATATCCAATCATATTTCTCTGCTAACTCGTATGTCGCACCCAAAACAGACTTTGTGCCGTATCGCTCTTTCCGGATACTTTCTTCGGTTGAGAAGAAATAATAATCGTAGAAGTGCTGGATCTTAGTTGGCAATATCGAGAACGTATTCGTCTCGTGGTGCCATTCCCCAGTTAATACCCTAAATCTCTTCTCACTCGTCATGGTGCACCAACTATTGCACTACCATTGAATGAAATAATTCTATTTTTCAAAAAGCCAAAGCAAATTAGCATTTACCAGCAGCAGGCAGCAGCAGCAGCTGTGGAGGCGTTGTGCTTGTAGGCGCAGCGGCGCAGCCACAGCAGCATGCGCAGCAGCAGCAGCACAGCAGCAGCACGCACACACAGCAGCAGTAGGGGACTCTCTGCTGCTGGCTGCTGCAGTTGAAGTGAGTAGCGCTGCCCTCTGACTGCTGCCGCTGCTGGCGCTTTGCAAATTTTGTTGTGTTATTATTGTAATTAACTTTTATCCCATATCGTGCAAGCTATGCAATATCCCATATTAGTAGTTGTTATAGTTGACGAATAATGTCCAAGATATTAAACATTCCCATCGATAGCGGAGATATTGTTCTCTTCGCTCGCCCTTGCATGGGTATGGACCCCTTGTCGGCTTTCATTTGCCTGGGGGCTAAATCCATCGGCGCTACTGAGTATGACCACATCGGATTGGTTGTTTCAAACCCAGACACGGGCGAACTGTTTCTTCTGGAGGCTAATGCAAAAGGCATCACACTCTATCCATTAATTGATCGGTTGAAACGGACGAAAGCTGAGAAAGTGGCGGTTAGGAAGCTGCTCCGGGAGCCCGAACCAAACTATGCAATTCATATTCATAAAAACGAGAGTGAGAATATGAAAGCTGAACGTGTAAAAAAATTCCAACAAGATTTGTATGCATTGGCTCAAGAGTATGTGAAGAAATCTTACAATCATTCGTTGGTTCAGATGACCACAGCCACGGTGCTGAGTTATACCAGTGCTAACACGGAATATGTTCGTGCACTTTCAATGGCACATCATTTAGAGGATGATTTGCATTTGGTAGAACAACTGCTTCTTCCGGTAGAGAAGAGTGGACAAAAGTTAGAAAGACACACAAAGAAAATATCTCGTGGAAGTCACCCTTCGCAATATCATGGTGTTGAATTGACAAATCATATGATTCAACAATCTCCTTTTCTACAAGAAGCATTAAAACATCGAAAACTTTCTATCGAAAAGAAGCTGAGTCGTCTGCAAAATATCATTCAACAAATTGATAATAGCGAGTCATCTCCTACTCAATCTTCAAACCACGAATTGAAACCTTATTCAGAAAGTTATTATTGCAGTCAGCTCGTTGCTGAGATTTTTACAAAGCTTGATATTCTTCATTCAAATCATCGTCATGCTCATCAATATATTCCTGCTGATTTCTCTTCTGCTACTGTAGTGAAAGCACTCTATGGTCAAAAAGGACAATTTACAAATCGTAACGCCCATGATCATTTTGCCTTTAGCGGTGATTTTGTGTTTGATCCGAAGCAAGTGTCTTTAGAGGGTCTTATGAATGGAGGAAATAAAATATCTTTATCCTTCCGTGAAAAAGATGGAGAAAAACAGAAAGGAAACCAGAAAGTTGCAGAAGATTATACTGTCACACTTCATGTCAATGATTCCATCCCTTCTTCAATCCTTAAGCAACTTGTATGTGGCGAAGTGAGTTTGCATGGAAGTATACGAATAATGGCCGATGGTAATGTAGTAGGGGTTGTTCGTTCTGCTCATCATCATTCACCTTCATTTACTTCGGGAAATCGTGTATCAAATACTAACAGTCGCGTTCCATTGACCCAATACCTCTCATATTTGGGTGAACTTTATGGACTAGATCACTTGACAATTCACGCATACAATGACACCACAACGCTGCACTTTTCACCTTGTATGGAACAGCCACTTAAAGCCTCTTCTGTACCTCTCTCCCAAAATCGATCGTTGGATATAGAGCATTTTGATATGATGATGATTGAAGAATGTTTACGTCAAGCATGGTTTGGTTTTCAATCTCGAAATGTATTAGCTGTTCCATCTTTATTAAAGGTCATGGAGAGTACTACTGGTGCTGGTGATTCGGTTGAAATTATGGTACGAACAATATGACTTATTCGAAATCGATCTTCTTGCAAATTGTGATTTACTATGACTTTTCATTAGGATGCAATAGTAAAGAATTTACAAAGCGAGCATGATAAACAATTTCAAAACTCTTGGTTGAAATTGAAAATGGTGCTTGGCGATGATATCTTGCACATGTTACAACATCATGTTTTCCCCCACCATCGATATGAAACTGCAGACCATAAAGATAACCAACAACAATTTCAACTGAACACTGAACAGCGTCAGATGATGTATGCTTTAAAACACCTGTTTTATCTATCGGCATTATTGGATGCAGCTTTGCGCAAAGAAAGTCCATATCAATCTGAAAATCTTTCAATATTCAGTTACATGGTAAAGCATTATGTTCTTGAGGATAACAATGCCTGGTACTTCTTGGACCCTAGGGGAAAGAGAGACAATGAAAAGAAGGAAAAAGCAATCCAGTAAGTAGTGGCTTAGACAAATACCATGTATCTAAATCTAATGTCGTTCTCTTAGGGAAGCGTTTGATAGATTATCACTTGTTTCAAATTTATCCTCGGAAAAATCAACGAAAAATCGAGATATTTCTGTAGTAAAGTCTGCGATGTTGTTGGGTTTTTCTGCGATGCCTTTGATAAATATATTTTCTTCATATGGAAAGTATCGCACCTCAACTTGGGATCCAAGTTCCAACAATAGTACATCGCAACCCTACAACCCCATGACAAATACCTATAAAAGAATTATCAAACCGATGTATTTAAATTCTCAATTACAATTGACACAAAAATTTAATAGAAGTTGGTCAATAGTATTAAAATCTGCTTTGAAACTCATTTAGAATATATATTTAGAAATGTAGGAATTATTGGTATGAAATGAAAAGATAAGAAAACTCGGTTAGAATATCTGTACATATACGTTAAAGTTTAATAAATCATTTTTGATAGGAAAAAAATAATATCAATGAAATCTATTGCTGTGAAATGATTTAATTAATTGCATGGCATCACAATCACAAATCATTTTATGATTAGCCCTATGTTCGAATTCTTCCATGAATCGTTTTACCCATCGATCATTTTTAACCAACGAAGGGCGATGAATGGTCTCAATCTGAAAACTATCTATGGCAATAAGATTGGCATCACGATTACCATGATACATGCGATCTGAAAAAGCGTTGCGTATCCTATCATCATAATGTTTCGCATAAAATCGAAGAATATCAATATTAAGTGTAGTAGAGGGCAATTTCTTCAAAGACACAGCGTTCGACGATGGAGTGGACCAGTGCGATATAGTCCAATTCGTGTATCCCCTGGTCTCATTACCACACAACCTGCAACCCAAACCTCGAACAAAATAATGAAAATGAGAGGCGAGTTCATGTACTATCATATCTGCAGGTTTTTTATTTTCAAACGTTGATGTCTGCAATAAGTCTTCACACAGAACATGCATGATTTCGCATAGCATTACCTTAGCGATGTCAACATTATCTGATAGACTTCCTTGATAATCTATAATATGAATGTGTTTCATATGATTAGCTTCAACTTTTTTCCCAACAATGCCACTCAAACCTCTGCCAAATCGCTCAATCAATCCATAAATGTCTTTAACAACATGATGTTCGATATCTTGAATACTGAAAACATAATCTTGAAACGATACTATATCCATCTTTGTTTTAGTCAGTTGTGTGTACATTGAATAAAGATGGGTCAACCAATCCCGGTAGACAATAACAACATCAATTGATTCGTCGTAACCATAGTCTACTGACATTGTTCGTACGAATAGCTGCAGCGCCTCTTCATTCCAACGATCAAATTCCTCCGAGGATAATATCAAATTAGGGCGTGGTTCATGTTTGAGACAATCTTGCAGTGACGTATGCGATAATAACTGTCCAGGGATATGTTGAGGAATGGAGCCAGAGTTAACTTCGGGCTGTAGCTCCTTGTCGCTTTGAGGTTGTCCAGATGAAAGGGATGCCATGAAGATGTGTGCCAATGATCTGATTTCTTTTATTTCATCGTTTGCAACAGGAAAACAATAATTGTTACTGGCAAGTTTGGTTTTATATTTCGATAGGACTGTTTGGATATGGGATGATCCTGTCTTGTGCGGTCCAATATGCAATACGATCCTTGGTTTAGTAACCAGAGGTGAACTGCTCTCGAGAATCAACATCAACCATCCCATACACAACAAAAGATATGCTTGTTGCAGGAACATCATTTGCACGCCATCATTCCATATCCAATATTTGGTATTGAGGTTTTTCTTTTTTTAGCTATTGTATTATACAGCAGGCGTACTCGAAGTCGCCGTGGCGCGAGCGAGTTCGCAGCAGCTGGCGCTGGGGCGGCTGCCTGGTGCTGCTGCTGGCGTGCGTGGGGGCCTGCTGCTGCTGCTGCTGTGGCGGTTTCTGCTGGCGCTGCTGACTGTTATGGGTTTTACTGCTGTGTACACCATACAATACACCACATGTAATAATACCCAATAAAAATATGTAGTCGAATAAAAAAGCAAAACAGTGTTATTATCAATAACTTCAACTCTATGACAAGTAGTTTAGCGAGAGACTCGTCATCTGGACGAAATTCAGGTATTTTTTCTACTGTTAAAGTTCTTTTGATTGGGGACAGTGGTGTGGGAAAAACATGTCTCATCTTGCGCTACATGGACGATCAATTCGACAGTAGCTTTATTAGTACAATTGGAATCGATTTTCGCTCAAAGACACTATTAATTGACGATGAAGTGGTCAAACTTCAGGTGGGTCAAAAGCACCTTCAGTGAATGCCAATTTATTATCTGGTGGTGTTTTAGGTCTGGGACACCGCAGGGCAAGAAAGGTTTAGTACCATCACAACAACTTATTACCGACAAGCACATGGTGCTGTTATTGTGTATGATGTGAATAAGCGTTCGACATTTGATAAAGTGCGGAAACACTTCGAAAATTGCAAAGCCGTAAGTTTTCACCGTCTGTTTGCTAACTGTGTGTGAATGAAGTTTCGCTTAATTAGCATGGACCTGAATATATCAAAGTGATTCTTGTTGGAAATAAAGCAGAAAGTATTGAAAATGGGGAATCTTCAATTGATCGGGAAGTAAGCACAGACGAGGGAGAAGAATTGGCAAAAGAACTTGGTATTCCTTTCGTGGAAACAAGCGCCAAGTATAATGTTCATGTGGAGGAAGCCTTTGACCTCATCGTGAAATCCATCAATCCCTTAGAAAATCCAGTCATCATGAACAAAAGCAAAAGTCAATTTCTCTCGGAGACATCGTCTAATACCAAACATAGCGTCGGATTAAAAGTGAATGGACACGTTGAAGCATATGCTGAGGATTATAACTCTTCAAGTAATGGTGCCTGTTGCGGAATCATCAGTAGTGGACGACAACGAGTGAATAATAAGACATTTGATTTTGTGCATCCAAACACATCGGATAGAGTGGAGACAGGTGGTAACATCGAAGAGCCTTTGTTATCGGTCGATTTAGAGGGAACATTGGATCATCGGTCAATAAATCTTAAGCCGAAGACAATAGAAGAATTAGACAGATTCTATCGAGAATCCGATTTCTGCAATGTTATGGCAATCCTTTATCCAGACGAACATAGTATTTGTGCCAGTGCCATGACAACTACTTCTGCAAGTGAACCGCATCCTAACATTCCAGAGCATCCTATACCGCTTGCTTCGTCGTCGTTCTCCATACCTTCTCAATCATCCTTGTCCTCCTTTATCCCTATCAATTCTGCTTCTTCCTCTGCAGATCATAGAATAGTAAAGATTTTAGTGGAAAATACTATCTTTCGAATTCCTCTCTTCGTGGTGATCTTACCTGTTTTGTATACTCATTCGCCTTATCGTAGTGGCTCATCTTCTTCATCATCTCCAACATTTAGTTCTTCTTCTCGTCGCCGATTGTCAACTGATAATGACTTTCTTGATGATTCGATACGATTCGTCCCTGATACATATCGTATGTTCTTTCTGTGTGCACATACTCTGCAACTTACTATTTGTGGACCAAATGGAGGAAGGGGCTATGTCATTAAGCGCAGTAAAACTTGGATATGCGAAGCCGCTCCATACTTGAAAGCTGCCTTGGCTTTGGCAAAAGTTGGTCTACAGATGAGTGGTCTACCACTCCCTACTCCTGACCTTGCTTGTGTAGAAGATCACTACAAGCACATGAAGTTTTTGGATTGTGCTATAGAAGTGATTCAGGATATTGTCAAAGGTAATGAGAATGTCATGATCCCACATTACTCTGCACAACCTTATAATCCATTTGCATTTCTACTCAATGGTGGGATCCGCAATAGTTCAGATCGACGTTCGAGTAGTACAGCCAGCAATAGCACATCATTGATTCAGCAGAATCCTGCATTTTTCATGTTAACTGGCGCGCGTATTTTACAACTTGCTCATTATTTTGATCCGGTTGTAGTTTTGACTGAGTGGCAACAACGAACATCAACGATCGATCATCGAACTGCTCAGTCAGCAATTGCAGCATTGCTTCGTGATATTGACCACTCATTGAGCCACGCTATGGTTAAGAAAAGCGTCTCTCAATCGGGATGTACTCAGTGGATCTTCGATCTCGAAGAAGTAGAAGCAAGTTTTTATTATTTCCCAAATAAACCAACTATTAGTGCTATTAATAGTGCCATAGAAAGGCACGCTTTATGTTATCGTAAAACGGGAGCGAGAATAGGAACCGCTTGCACCAGGCTATGCTCTTGCTTTGGGTGTCATTATTGTTGATAGATGATCGTATTATTGCTTTCGTCCAATACCTTCAGATTTTCTGTTTTTCTTTCATGATTGATTCAATATTCCCTTTTTTAGTATAAATTTAGAAACAATTATAATATAATGATTTACTGTTCGGTCGTGACGTAACCTTCGAAGGCTACCGGTGAAATCTCATATTCAATACGTTCAAAGATATGCCCACATGCAGCACATCAATGCTTTCATGACAAATCGGAGTGCTTGTACTCATAGAAAGTAAACCCTGTCAATATCAATAGCCCTACTACAAATGTGTTGTGGACTATCGAGCACTCTTCTCAATGGTGAAGATGAACACTTCATGGCACAACCAGTATTTTAGATTATCTACATATCTTCTATATCGCCAATAATTTCGGACGAAATTATGGACATCATAACAAAAGGATGACCAACAACTAGTTACAGACAATCTTAGGCATACAATGGAAATAAAGTGTGAACTTTGTAATAGAATAATCATTAACTTAAGCATTCTATTGAATATTTTCCGCGAATTTCATTGGAAATTTTGAGGAGATTTGAGTCGCCGTTTCATGTTCGTTGGGATTTGCTTGGCTTTATTTGCTCCGCCCCTATGGCTTTGTTTGTACAATATGGTATTGTACAAGCCTTGTACTAGCTGCACTACGATATTCTTTTTGCCGAGCCACTGTTATTTCAATAACTCAGAATTTCTCGTTATATGTTCTATTATTGCTATAGGTGATTGCACCTTTGACGATGAGTACGAGTAAGAAAGCTGCACCTCATCGGAAGGCAATTGCAGAAGCTGCACAATTAGCACCAATTGCACAGAAACCTGGTGCACCAAGCAAATCAGCAACAATGAATCCGAAAATGTCAAAGAGTATCGAAGTAGGGGGCAATAGTGACAACAATGGTAGTGGATCTGGTGATGTAGTCGAAGACTATGAAACCGCGAAAGTTAACAAAAGTAAGAAAGCTCAATATGAGGCCGATATTCGGATGGTGCAAGACTTGGATCGGTGGGGATGAATTTATTGCGAGGAGTTGATTAGATGTTACTCCGTGTTCATATAGATTGTACATTTAATTTGGTTGTTCCAATATGGACAATCATGGTTCGTTATTTTTGGCTTGTTCAGGTTTTGTATTTGAGTATGTACATTTGTTCACAACAAAGAATGATTAACCAGGGAATCAGCAATTTGTATGTGGAAGTTTTTGATGTTTTAAATTACTGGATTTGCGTGCGAGGACAGAAGGTAAAATACCTTTGTGTTTTTTTATGTTCAATTGTAAGTATGGCATTCACACAAAATTAATCAAATTTGGAATTGGTATAATACGCTTTTGATGGGACCCAACCATCAAATCCTTTGTAATATGCATTTACTAAAAATAATACCATTGAGGAACAATAATACATACACTTAAACAAATATACATTGCTCATTAATTTTTACAGATTCAAGGAAGAAGGGTCAATGCCTAGGTTAATTAACTCCTGAATTTTCTCCGTTTCATTTTTAATCTTATCTTGGTATTGCTGCAGTTTCATCTTTTGCTTTTGTGCATATTCTTTTCGTTTTTGCTCTCGTTGTTCAACTGCTTCTTGCAATGCTTTTCGCTCGTCCTCTTGCAATTTTTGTTCCAACATAGATTTTTCTTCTTTTTCTCGCAGCCAAAATTGCAACTTCTCTTTCTGCTTTTGCTTTTTCTGAACAAGTTAACCATCACCAAATCAATTTATTATCTTGCAATACAGTATTACCTTAGCTTTTTTCAATTCTCTAGCGATGCGTTCCTCCTCAGTTTCTCCAGGATCCTGAAATTCGAAAGACTGATTGGAATCCTCTGTTTCAGCTCCTCGTACCCTAAAATTCACACTTTGTTGCTTCAAGGACTGTTGTTGCATATTCCTGCATGGAATGAGAAAATCATTCACATATAAGATAATATTCGCAAATTGCTCTTACGAAGATGAAGCATTTGATTGAAAAGTTGGTTGTTGCTGGTGAGTCCCATAAGAAGGTGCAACAGCACATTGCCCATGCGCCATTGGCACCTGACCATAGGAAATTTGCGTGCTCATTGGAGGGATAGATCCATTAGGGAATTGAAAGGGTTGAGGAGTATCGATAACATGTGGAAACATATTAACAGATATCGGTATCGCTTGTGAAAACTGTTGGTGTTGCTGACTCCCAATAACAGGAAGACTCTGACTATGGACTGGACGATGTGGAGTTGCATCATTAGCAGATGCATTTCCTTGATGATTAGTACTCGGATTCGCATATTGCGCTTTCTTCATTGGTGTTGGGACATCAAGTTTGGCATTGACATTGCTCCGATTAAATTGTGGAGTTTGGGATACCGTTTGTTGTTGTGCATTGAATTGTTGCAATTGCGCGGATGGTGGAACGAAAGGTTGTAAATTAGCCGGAAGTATATTCCTTCCAACAAAACCCGTATTAGGCCCATTTTGAGAACTTCGCGCTTGCTGTTGTAAATATTCTAGAAAGCCAAAATTATCATTTACTTTCTTGGCGAGTGTATTGCTTTTCTCCTCTTTGAGCTTTTCAAACAGCTATGATAAGAGAGTTTTATTGCCGGGTTTTAGTCCACATTTTAACTATTAATTGTTTTTTCCCTTACCTTCGTCATCTCTTCTTTCATTTCATCTTCTTCGATTTGATATTTGAAGAACTTCTTCATTGTCTTTTGTATCGAATCGGTATATTGATATAGAGTGTCATTTTGATGTAACAAGGCATGAACAGAATCTACCACTTGTTTGATCTCAGATTCTGGTATGGTGATTCCGCTCGGGTATTGTTGAGAGGAAGGATTCTGTTGAGATTGATTTTGTGAAATATTATCGCCAATCCCTATAGAAGACAACCTTTGATT
>JACCEA011310506.1_pt1 | contig 13635 bp, 11 predicted proteins | sample 7449851 | NCBI WGS metagenome assembly JACCEA01 (sample SAMN15323453, study PRJNA562643) | freshwater metagenome | isolation source: river surface water | place: USA:Blue River Watershed | collected 2017-08-18 | reverse complement strand
GGCCGGGGCGTTCCACCACGTATTCGCCCGAGCCCATGAGTTTCACGATGACCAGTGACAGGTCGGGAAAACGAAGCGGGTCCCGCTTGTGCTGGTTGGCCAAAAAAGCTTCCAGGGCTTGTCCGTCGGGTTCGTTCGGCAATGTGACGCCGTACTCTTGTGCCACCTGCACAATGCGCAGCCAACGCTCGGGTGAACGCACAACCCGGCGCAGCGCTGCACGGCCGTGGGTCGCCAGAAAATGGGCGGTGCATCGATTGGTGGCGATCATGAATTCTTCGATCAGCTGCCTGGCCCGATTGTGTGGCTGTTGTTGAATGTCCTTGATCCGGTTGCCCTCAAACAGGGCTTTGGGCTGAAAGGTTTCAAATTCCAGCGAACCTTCTGCACGCCGCAAGACCCTGAGTTTTTGCGCCAACTCGTCTTGCTGGCGCAGCTGAACCTGCATGCCTTTGACGCGTCGAGCGGGCTCCGGCAAATCACCTTCACCCACCATCCATGCCGAGACGGCGTCGTAGGCCAGCTGCGCCTTGTTGCGGACCCGCGCCCGATAGATCGACGACTCCAGCAAAACCCCATCCTCGCTGAAAGCCATTTCAACCACCACGGCCAAACGGTCTTCGTCCTGATTCAGGGAGGTCAGATCGGTGCACAGCCGTTCAGGCAGCATCGGAAAGATCAGGGCCGAGGTGTAGACCGATGTGGTGTTTTGGTGCGCATGTTCATCGATGGGTGTCCCTTTTTTCACGACCGCATCGACATCGGCAATGGCCACATAAACCCTGATCTTGCCTTTGTGCAGCGGCTCGATCACAGTCAATTGATCCAGGTCACGCGAATCGTCGTTGTCGATCGAGCACCACAGCCATGCGGTGAGGTCCCGGACAGCCTCGTCAGACTCGTTGGCAGGGCCTTTGAGCGAGGCGACCTGTCGCTGTACCGCGTGTGAAAACTCCGGCTCCAGCCCTCTGCTGAACATGGCCCAGGTGGCAATGGTCGAAAGGTTGGCCCTGTGGTTGGACAGGATGTGGCGCATGAGGAGCCCTTCCAAGTGTTGTCCCATTCTGCGCCTCCCGTGTGGATGAACACTGTTCGCAAAGTCTCTGTTGTATGCCCGGTAAACTTGTTGTTGTGCTGCGCAAGAGGTCATTCGCGGCCAACACCGACCCGAAAGGACATCATGAGCCTGATACTCAAACAAGCGATCATTGGGCCTGCGGCCTGGAAAGGTGCCGACATGGTGGGGGACACCTCGTGGTTGCACCACTTGTCGGCGGATGTGATCGCCACGCTGGATGCCGCGCTGGCCAATGTCAAAGTCCAAGGGCTAACGTTTCCGAATTTCTCCCGCGAAGACTTTCCAATTGGCGAATGGGCACAAGCCCTGAAGGCGCACAGCAACGAGCTTGAAAACGGTCGAGGTTTTCTGGTGCTGCGCGGCCTGCCTGTGGAGCGCTACAGCGAAGAGGACATTCAGATCCTGTACTACGGCATTGGCCTGCACATGGGCATGCCCGTTCGGCAAAACCCCAAGGGCGAGCTGCTGGGCCTGGTGATGAACGTGGGCGATGTGACAAAAAAGACCACCCGCGTTTACGAAACCAACCTCTACTTGCCCTACCATTCGGACCCGTCGGACGTGGTGGGCCTGTTGTGCATCCGCAAGGCCAAGCAAGGCGGATTGAGTTCTCTGGTGAGTGTGGCGGCGATTTACAACGAAATTTTGCAGCACCACCCCGAGTACCTGGGTCTGTACTACCGCACTTGGTATTTTTCGCACCTGTGTGAAGACCTGCCCAGCCTGTCGCCCATCTTCAGCCACCACCAAGGCAAGCTCAGCTGCCGCTATCTGCGCCAGTACATCGAGCTGGGCCATGAAATCCGCAACTTGCCGCTGTCCCAAGTCGAAATCGAAGCGCTCGATTTGTTCGACGAGATCATGCACCGCGAAAATTTCCGCTTGAGCATGATGCTCGAGCCCGGTGATTTGCAGTTTGCCAATAACTACGCCGTGCTGCACTCGCGCAACTAATTTGAAGACCACGGTGTGCACGAACTCAACCGCAAGATGCTGCGCCTGTGGGTCAAGATGCCCAATGCGCGGACATTGGCCCCCGAGTTTCCGGGTCGCAACGGTTTTCCTGCACCTGCGACTTTGGCCTGAGCGGCCCGGGCCGCGTCAGTGCGCTGACTTGCTTGCAGGAACCGTCTTTTTGGGTGTGGCTTTGACCGTCTGAGGCGAGTCCAAAATCAAGAGCGTGTCCACATAGCCCATAAAGCGGTTGAGGTAGTCGGGCGAGATGTCGCGCATCAGGCCCAGCGAGCGCAGCACCAACATGTGGGAATTGATGGGCCCGGCGTTTTGTGGTGCTTGGGCGATGGCTTGGGTGACTTGTTTTTGGACGCTGATCTTGCCCAGCTGCTGGCGGAACTGTTCCACGCGAGGGTTGTCCAGCCGCCCATGGTCGCTTGGACTCAAGGGGCGCTGAGCCGATGGCGCTGCCATATCCTGGAGCAAGGCCGACAAGGGCGATGGTGTCTGGCAGGAGGGCGGGGTGCTCGGGGTCTGTGGCTTTGCCAGCCGATCATGCAGCTGCGCTACAGCCGTGTTCAGCTTGGCCTGCAGCAGCGCTTGGGCCGGGCCTGCTTGCTTGCGGGTGCGTTCGGCCAACACCAGGATGTAGTGCCAGCCCACCGGGTCCAGCTGGGCCGCTTCGGCGGCCTGTGTCGGCTGTAAAAGAGCCAGCGCGTCCGAAGGGCAGGGTGGGGCTTCGGTCATGGCGCTGTTTGGCCCGTGTTGTTGGCTTTGGGCACCGGGGCCATTTCGACTCGGCGGTTTTGTGCGCGGGCTTGTTCGCTGGTGTTGGGCACCAGGGCTTGTTCTTGGCCAAAGGCTGCAGCGAACAGCATGGACGCGGGCATGCCTTCTTCGATCAGGGTGCGCGTGACGGTGAGGGCCCGCTGGGCCGAGAGTTCCCAGTTGTCGGCAAATTCACGGTTGCGGCTGGTGATGGCTTTGTCGTCGGTGAAGCCGCTGACCATGAGCATCTCGTCGCGCGTTTGCAGGTAGCTGCGCAGTGGCAGCACCAGGCTTTTGAGCAGTTGGCGCCCTTCAGGCTCGAGCTGGTCCGAGTTGAGCTTGAACAACAATTTGCCGCTGATGCCGATGCGGCCGTTGTTCAGGGTGATGCGGCCACTGGCCAGTGGGATGGCCAAGGCGTTCTCGAGCGAGAGGCGTTTTTGTTCTTCAATCTGGCGCTTTTGCACCTCCACTTCGAGCTGCGAGGCCATGTCCAGTTGGGCAGCCATCACGCCGACCAGCAGCAGCACAAAGGCGCCCAGCAGGCCGGTCATCAGGTCGGCAAACGAGATCCAGGTGGCCGATGTGGCTTCAACGTCGGCGTCGTGCTCCAGCATCAAACCGCTCCTTCGGTGGCCATGTCAGTGCGGCGTTGCAGGGCGTCAAGCACGTCCTTTTGGCTGCCGATGCTCAGGTCAATGATCTCGCGGGCTTGGGCCACGTAATAGGCCAGTTGTTCGTCGCTGCGCGTCATCGATTTGTCCAGTGCCTGTTCAATGCGCTGCAGCTGGGCCATGAGTTGTTCGTTGGTCTGGCTGAAGGCCCGCACGGCAAAGCCCAGGCTCTCACCCAGGCTGGCCACATCCACCGCGCTGGCGGTGACCTGCGCTGCGATATCGCCCAATTTGTCGGTCTCTTGCGCGACGTGTTGCTGGAACTGCTCGCTGGTCTGCGTCAGCGAGGCCTGGCTGCTCACCAGCAGGGCGTCGATCACACCGCGCTGCTCGGTGGACGCGTGGTTGATCGCGTCGAGCAATGTGCTGAGCGTGCCCAGAATGCGGGTGCGCTCTTCGAGCAAGGCGTTGTCACGCGCCACGCTGACCGAGATTTCCTGACGCAACTGGCCGATCACTTCGGCCGCGGCTTTGGGCGCTTCGGAGGCGGTTTCGATGAGGCGGGTGATCGGCGCCTCCAAGGCGGTGCCCAGGGTGCTCAGGTGGGCCGTCACGGTGCTTTGCAGCTCGGCCAGTCGCGCCACGGCAGCTTGGCCGCGCTCGTCTTCCGCTTGGCGCAGGGCGGTCAGTTCCTGGCGCAGGAGCGCTGAGAGTTCTTCGGCGCGCTGGCTGTGCTGGGTGGTCCACTGCGCCTCGGCGGCGATGCGTGTTTGCACCAGCGCCTCGCTGCTGGCCAGCAAGCGGGTGATCTCGGCCAGGGTTTGCGTGGCCTGGGTTTGGCTGTGGCTGCTGATGTCTTGTGCTGTGCGGGCCAGGGTGTCGCAAATGGCTTGTTGTTGGGCCAGAGTCTGCGTGCCCGAGGTTTGCCACTGCTGCTGCAGCCCATCGGCCATGCTGTGAAGCGCGGTTTGCCAGCTCTGCAGGCGTTGCTGGTCTGCGCTGCTTTGTTGGGCGTGTTGGGCCGCTTGTGCGCTGCCCACTTGCACGACCAAGGCTTGGGCGCTGCGCTCGAAGTTCTGGCTGAAGGCCTCCAGGGTCTGGCCTATGCGCTCGCTCATGCGATGGTTCGTTTGTTCGTGCAGGCTCAGTGTCTGGGCACTGGTCTGCGCCAGGGTGGCGGCAGTCACGGTGAGCTGCGTGTGCACCTCGCCCAGTTGCAATTGGGTGTTGTGCAGCAGACGATCGTTCAGGCTTTGGGCCTGTTCGGACAATTGGGTCATGGTGGCATGCACCACCGGGCGAATGCTGTCAGTGGCCAGTTGCAGGCTTTGACTCAGGCTGGTGCGCAGCGACTGGTCCACCGATTGCGCCAGGCCCGTGTAGGCTTTGTGCACCTCTTGTTGCACTTTTTCTTGAAAGCTGTGCTGGCTGGTCAACAGTTGGTTGTGGGTCTGCGCGGTGCTGCTGGCCATTTGTGCCATCAAGGCCTGCAGTTGCTGCAGCACTTGGGGCAGGGCCTGGGCTTGCTGCTGCAAGGCCTGGTAACTTTCTTGCCGCTGGTGCGCGAGCGAAAAACGCTGCAGTTGGGTGTGGGCCAGGGTGTCCAGGTGCTGCGAAGACAAGGCGCGTTCACGCCGGGCCAGGCTGCTCATCAGGCCCAGCATGGCCGAGGTGGCCACACCGGCGACCGAGGTGCCAAAAGCCAGGCCCAGGCCTTTGATAGGTTCAGAAAAAGCGGCCCGCACACCTGCAATGGTGTTGGTGCCCTCGAGTGCAAAAACCGCGCCGTTGAGCGTGACCACCATGCCCAAAAAAGTGCCCAGCATGCCCAGCATGACCAGCAAGCCCACCAAGTAAGGGGTGAACACAGGGCCGGGCAAGGCCACGCGCTCGCCTTGTACCCTTTGGCGCACCGGGTTTTGCAAGGCCAAAGGCAATGTGATGAGCCAGTCGCTCAAATGGGTCAGCTCGGAGGGGACCTGGGCCAAGCCCTGGTCGAGTGCGGTGGTGGTGGCACGGTATTGGCGCAACTCCCAGGCACCAAAGCCATAAACCGCGCCAATGAGCAGTGTCATGACCAGCACCAGAAAGTGGCTGCTGGCCACGGCCGCAGCCACCCAGATCAGGGCTAAGGCGCCCAGGCCAAATGCGATCGGAAAAGAAAAACGTTTCATTGTTCTTGTGCGGTTTCAGAGGTGATGGCTTCGAGCAAGCCGAGGGCCGGTTGGAGCCGTGTGTCGAGTTCGGCCAACAAGGCCTGGCGAAGGGTTAGGCGCAGAGGCATCAGCCAGTGGTTTGGGTTGGGCTTGGGGCAGAGGCTTGAGGTCGGACGGTGGACGCCGTCGGATGCAGCAACTGCTGCTTCGGTGGTCAAGGCCTTTTGATCGGCTTTGGCCTGCTCTTGCAGGTGCAGTTTGAGGGCTTGCACAAATCGTTTTTCGAGCAGCTTGCTTGTTTTGGCCAGCAGCACTGCTTCGCGTTCGGCGAGGATGTTTTCAAAAGCTGCATCGAGTGCGGCCAGCTGCTGTCCTGCGCTGCCGCGCTGGCTCAGCTGCTGCCGCAACCGGGCGCGCAAGCTGCGCACGGTGCTTTCCATTTGCCGCTGGTGTGCGGCCACAAATCGGCGGTAAGGCTCAAAGGCCGTCTTGATCTCCAGCGGCTCGTCCAAAACCGGGGCAGGCATGTCGATACGCGCCAGGCCCGAACCCGCAGGTGCGCCTTGGGTGATGGACTCGACCAATTGCGCACGAACTTGGCTCAAATGCCTGGCCAAGGCCTCGGGAGCGATCAGGCTTTGGCGAGGTGCGGGGGCTGACAGAGTCTTGAATTGTGGCGCGTTCGATGGCTCGGGGTGCAGCACGCTGTGCAGGGCAATGGCCTGCCGAAAATCCAACCAGTCACCGAGTTTTTGTCCGACCTGTTCTGTCGGCCGGGCAGGGCTGAGCATGGCGTTTTCGGTCAGAAAACGCACCAGGCTGGCGCTGTAAAGGCTGGCACGCGGCAGGGCTCGCGTCATGGGTGTGTGTGGGTGTTGAATCGGACAAGCAGAGCCGAAGGCTCTTGTGGCAACGGGCGCCAAGCGCTCGCTTCATGGACTGCCCTGAGCAGCAAAGGGTTGATTTTACCTGTGGAGATCCTGGCGATTTTTGCGGTTTTTAACGCCAAAGAAGTCAATTACCACGCTTTTTTGCAAGCGCTTGCCGATGGCCTTGCACCAGATGGTTTCAGGCCGTGCGCGAGAAAAATAAGCGGCGCCAGTCTGCCTGTGCCTGCGTCAGGAGTTGGTGCAGCGTGGGTTGGGCGGGCAAGCCCACCACCTGCGCTGCCTGAGCCAGTGCAGCCAAAGGGTCAGACAGGTCCAGCGCCATGGCCCCGTTTTGTTTGCTGAGTTTGTCGCCATCTGTGCCCAGCACCAGGGGCGTGTGCAGGTATTGGGGGGTGGGCAGGCCCAAGGCGCGTTGCAACACCATTTGCCGCGCCGTGTTGTCTGCCAGGTCCTGACCCCGCACCACATCGGTGATGCCCTGCTCGGCATCGTCCACCACCACCGCCAATTGGTAGGCCCACAGACCGTCTGCACGGCGCAGCACAAAGTCCCCGACTTCTTCGGCCACGTTTTGTTGTTGCGGCCCCAAGCGACGGTCGTGCCAGTGTGTGACCGCGGGCAGGCCCAAAGCTTTTTGTACGGCCTGCACATTCAGCCGCCAGGCGCGTGCGGGTTTGCCCTTGAGGCCCTCCCGGCAGGTGCCAGGGTAAATGGCGGCACGGTGCCGGGCCACGATTTGGGCAGATTCAATGTCCTTGCGTGAACAGCCGCACGGGTAGGCCCAGCCTTGGTTCACCAGGTGTTGCAGGGCTTGGTCGTAGGCCGCGCCACGCTGGCTTTGCCACAGCACGGGGTCGTTGGGCGTGAGGCCACAGCTGGCCAGTTGCTGCAAGATGGCCTGGTCGGCACCGGGCACGCAGCGGGGGGTGTCCACGTCTTCAATGCGCACGAGCCAGCGGCCGCCATGGGCGCGGGCGTCCAGCCAACTGGCCAGCGCAGCGACGAGCGAGCCAGCATGCAAAAGGCCGGTTGGCGAAGGCGCAAACCGGCCTGTGTAAACCTCAGCCATGCAGGGTCAGCGAGGTTTGATCAGCGCTTTTGCAGCACCGCCAAGGCCAGCTCCAGGCCCGAGACGAAAGCGTCTTCCACCCGGTGGCCCAGGCACCAGTCGCCGCACAGGCCGATGCCTTGCGCTTTGGACCACATGAAGCTTTGGCCCAAAGGCTTGGCGGTTTTGGCATACAGCCAGCGGTGCACTTCGGCATGGTCCGGGGTGACACGGATACCGCTGATTTCGGCAAAGGCCTTGATGAGTTTGCCTTTGACACGGTCGGGCGAATCGTTGATGTGCTCGGCCGACCAGGGGGCACTGGCCTGTACGGTCCAGCGTTCGATGCGCTCGCGCCCAGGCTTGGACGATTCACGCGCCATCCAGGCGATGCGGTGGTGTGTGCTGCGGGCGGCGTTCCACTGCGGTCCGATGGTGATCAGGCCTGGCTGTACGGCCTGTGGGTAGGCCAACATCAAAGTCCAGCAGGGGTCGACCTGCACCGCATTCAGTGGTTCGGCCAGGGCGCTTTGTCCCGAGGCTTCCAGCAGGGCCTGTGCTTGGGCGGGCGGAATGGCCAGGATGACCTTGTCAAAACCTGCGTAGGTGTGCTGACCCCCGTCGTCGCTTTCGGTGTGCAATTGCCAGCCGTTTTTCATGAGCGGGTCGGGTGAGATGTGCGTGACACGGGTTTGGAGTTGGACATTGCCATCTTCAACCAGGGGTGTAGCCCAGGCTTTGACCAGGCCATTCATGCCGGGTGTGGCCACCCAGTGGCGCTCGCCGCCGGGCAGACCGGCCTCGATGACGCGGCCATTGGGGTCGAGCACACGCACGGCGTTGGCGCTCCAGGGTTTGCACACACCGGGGGCGGTGGCCAAGGCCAGCTCAAAGCGCGGGTCACGCACGGTGAAGTACTGGGCGCCATGGTCAAAGCTGCCAAACACGCTGGCGCGGGTGGACATGCGCCCGCCCAGGCCTCGGCTTTTTTCAAACAGGGTGACGTTATGTCCGGCTTGACGCAAAGTGCGTGCGCAGGTGACGCCGGCCATGCCGACACCGATGATGGCGATGTGTGGTGTGTTCATGGGTTCACTTTAGCTGAGAAAAGGGCTTTGTAACTGCACGGGTGGGTTATCCCCGATGTCTCTTTGGTGTGGCTGTTTCACACCCGGTGCACAGGGCGCAGCAAGGCCTCGCGGGTGGCGGGGCGCTCCAGTTGGCCTAACCACCAGCGCAGGGCTTGTCCGGCAGGCGTTTGTGGGGTGTCGCGCCAGGCCAGGTGGCAGGTGTTGACGCGGGGGGTGTGTACCTGCTTGGCCACCAGTTGGCCAGAGTCGATGTAAGGACGCGCCAGCGTTTCGGGCAAAAAACCGCCGCCCAGACCGCGCAATTGGGCTTCGAGTTTGCTGGGCATGTCGGGCACGGTGAACACGTCTTGCCCGCCTTGCAGCCCAATGGTCAAGCCCGCGCCTCGGCTGACCGAGTCGGCCACAGCCACGGCGCGGTGCTGTTGCAGGGCGGTGTCCCCCAGCGGCTCGGGGGCTTGGGCCAGCGGGTGGTGCGGGGCCACGGCAAACACAAAAGCAATCTCGCCTATGACCGCATGCCGGATGTCGGTTTTCAGGCCCGGCTCCAGCACCACACCCAGGGCCAGGTCAGCCTGTCCCGATGTGAGCGCGGCCAAGGTGCCCGACAGGGTTTCGTAGCGCAGCCGCAAGCGGGTGGGCGCACCGAGCGCCAGGAAACTGGCACACAAGTCCATGACCACACTGCGCGAGACGATGCTGTCGACTGCCAAGGTGAACACCGCCTCCCACCCTGTGGCGACACGGCGCACGCGGTTGGCCACGGCGTCCATATCGTCCAGCAAACGGCTGGCTTCGCGCAGCAATTCTCGACCTGCGGCTGTGGGCACCGCTTGGCGGGCACTGCGGTCAAAGAGCAGCACATCGAGCGCGTCTTCGATCTGGCGCACCCGGTAGGTCAGGGCGCTGGGCACCAGGTTGAGGGCGCGGGCGGCCGCGGCAAAGCTGCCATGTTGGCCAATGGTTTGCAGCATCTTCAAGGCTTCAGGGGTCAGCCAGTCGCGTGGGGTTTGCATGGTTCTTGTTGAATCGTTGAAATATTTTGAATGATGCCAGCAAACAGCCGCAATGCTTCTGGGCGTGACGGTCGGTAAAGTTCAGTCATCTTTTTGGGGCTTTGAGGAAGCCCAATTACCAGGAACCAAACCATGCTCACCCTGCGCAAATCCAAGGAACGCGGCTACGCCGACCACGGCTGGCTCAAGTCGTATCACAGCTTTTCTTTTGCCAATTACTTTGACCCGGCCCACATGGGCTTTGGCAATCTGCGCGTCATCAACGAAGACCGCATCGACCCCGGGACCGGTTTTGGAACGCATGGCCACCGTGACATGGAAATCATCAGCTACGTGCTGTCGGGCAATTTGGCCCACCAGGACAGTATGGGCAACGTCAAGGGCATTCCGCCCGGTGATGTGCAGCGCATGAGTGCAGGCACAGGCGTGCAACACAGCGAGTTCAACCATGCCAAAGGCGAGCAAACCCACTTTTTGCAAATCTGGATTGAGCCGAATGTGACGGGCATCCCCCCCGGTTACGAGCAAAAGTCGGTGCCTGAGAGCGCCAAGCGTGGGCAACTGGCTTTGGTGGCTGCGCCTGCATCGGACGAACAAGCCGCTGCGCACACGGTTGAAATCCACGCCGATGCCCGCATGTACTCCGGCCTCTTCAACGGCCCTGAAAATGCCGTTTTGCCTCTGAACCCGTCCCGCAAAGCCTATGTTTTTTTGGTGCGCGGTGCGCTGCAGGTCAATGGCCAAGCTCTGATGGCGGGCGACGCGGCGATGCTCCAAGCTGAGTCTTCGTTGGCCTTGAGCGAGGGGCAGAACGCCGAAGTCCTGGTGTTCGATCTGACCGCTTGAATTTTTTCCCATTGTCTTTTTCTTGAAGGAGTTTTCTCATGGCTAAAACCATTGTTGTCTACCATTCCGGCTACGGCCATACCCAGCGTGTGGCCCAATTTGTGGCCCAAGGCGCCAACGCGCAAGTCATCGCCATTGACGCCGATGGCCACATCACGGACGCCGATTGGGCAGCCCTTGACGCGGCCGAAGCGATCATCTTCGGCTCGCCCACTTACATGGGCATGGCTTCTTGGCAGTTCAAAAAATTTGCAGACGCCACCTCCAAGCGTTGGTTCACCAGCGCCTGGAAAGACAAAGTGGCTGGTGGCTTCACCATCTCGGCCAGCCCCAGCGGTGACAAACTGTCGACGATCCAGTACTTCATCACCCTGGCCATGCAGCAGGGCATGGTCTGGGTGGGTCAGCCCGCCATGAACGACGGCACCATCAACCGCATCGGCTCCAACTCCGGTCTGATGGCGCAAGTTGGCCCGACCAGCCCCGCCGAAGACATTCCTCAGGGCGATTTGGACACCGCCAAAGCCTACGGTGAGCGTGTCGCCGCGGTCGCTGCCAAGCTGCGCGGCTGATCCTGCCCGGTTGGCGAGCAGGGGCTCGCTCCCACAAGTGCAGCAGTTCTTGTGGGAGGCAGCCCTTGCGGCCGCAAGATGCGCCGCTCGGTTAGCATCACGGCATGAAAATCATCTCGATGCTGCCCTGGGCCGATTGGCTGGCGCTGTTTTCTTTTTTTGCTTTGTGGGTGGGCTACGCTTGGTTTGCCCGCATTCGCGGCAAGCTCGACCAAAGCCTGATTGCCACCACCAACAAGTACCGTCAAAAGTGGATGCTTCAAACCACGTCACGCGATCCCCGCATGCTCGATGGCCTGATCACCCAGAACCTGTCTCAAACCCCGGCTTTTTTTTCATCGACCAGCATCATCATCATCGGTGGTCTCTTTGCTTTGCTGGGCACCACCAACAAAGCCGCCGAGTTGGTGGGTGAAATTCCCTTTGCCCAGCCCACACCCTTGCTGGTGTTTGAGCTGAAGATTTTGGTGCTGGTGGGCATTTTTGTGTACGCCTTCTTCCGGTTTTCTTGGTCCATGCGGCAATACACCTTTGTCGCCCTGATCATTGGTGGCATGCCACCGCCAGAATCTTTTACCAGTGGTGAGTCAGATCGCGAGCACTATGCGCAGCGGGCTGGCAATTTGGTCAGTGCCGCTGCCGAGACTTTCAACGATGGTTTGCGGGCCTATTACTTTTCTTTTGCAGCCATGGCCTGGTTTTTTTCACCGCTGGCGCTGGTCTTGGCCACCGCCTTGGTGGTGTTGATTCTCTATGGGCGCGAATTCAGATCTGAGGTGCTGCAGGTTTTGCGCGACTGAGAACGCACACCTTTTGCCGCAGGGTCACCTTCTACAATGACACGCTATGTTTGTTCACCTGCGCCTTCACACCGAATTTTCCGTCGTTGACGCCACTTGCCGCATCGACGATGTGGTCAAGATCGCGGCCAAGGACGCCCAGCCTGCGCTGGCCATCACCGATCTCAACAACCTGTTTGGCACCGTCAAGTTCTACAAGGAAGGGCGAGGCAAGGGGGTCAAGCCCATCATTGGTGCCGAGATCAACCTCGAAGGCTTGGGGGGTGACGCTGGGGCCACCAGCCGTGTGGTGCTCTTGGTGCAAAACCACCCCGGTTACCTGAACCTTTGCGAGCTGCTGGCCCGTGCCTGGACGCAAAACATCGTCAAGGGCGTGGCCGTGGTCAAGCTGGCTTGGCTCAAGGAGCTGTCCGACGGTTTGATTTTGCTCTCTGGTGCGCAAGCTGGTCCGGTGGGCCAAGCCATCGTGCAGGGTGACACCGACAAAGCAGCCGACGTGGCGCTGCAATTGGGCTCGATCTTTCCGCACCGTTTTTACCTGGAGTTGCAACGCGCAGGCCGCCCCGAAGACGAGCCGCAGGTGGCCGGTGCTGTGGCCTTGGCAGCGCGTTTGCATTTGCCCGTGGTGGCCACGCACCCGGTGCAATTTCACAGCGCCGAAGATTACGAGGCGCATGAGGCCAGGGTCTGTGTGTCCGAAGGCGAAATTTTGGCCAATCCACGCCGGGTGCGGCGCTTCACCCGCGAGCAGTATTTCAAATCGGCGGCGCAAATGTGCGCCTTGTTCGCGGATGTGCCCAGTGCCATTGCCAACACCTTGGAAATCGCCAAGCGCTGCAACCTGACCTTGGTGTTGGGCAAGCCGCAGCTGCCCAATTTCCCGATTCCCCCGGTCGATGGTGTGGTCATGTCGGTGGACGAATTTTTTCGCCATGTCTCGCATGAGGGCCTGAAAGAGCGCTTGGTCCACCTGTACGCCGATGCCGCCAAGCGTGAGGCCGAACGCCAGCGCTATGTCGACCGGCTGGAGTTCGAGTTGAACACCATCTTGAAGATGGGCTTTCCGGGTTATTTCCTCATTGTGGGTGATTTCATCCAATGGGCCAAGAACAACGGCTGCCCGGTGGGCCCGGGCCGGGGTTCGGGTGCGGGCTCGCTGGTGGCCTACGCGCTCAAGATCACCGACCTGGATCCCTTGCAATACAACTTGCTGTTTGAGCGTTTTTTGAACCCCGAGCGGGTGTCGATGCCCGACTTCGACATCGATTTTTGCCAGACCAACCGGGACCGCGTGATCGAGTACGTGAAGCAAAAATACGGGCGCGAAGCGGTCAGCCAGATCGTGACTTTCGGCACCATGGCCGCGCGTGCGGCGATCCGCGACGTGGGCCGTGTGCTGGACATGAGTTACACCTTTTGCGACGGCATCAGCAAGCTCATCCCCAACAAGCCGGGCATGTCGGTCACGCTGCAGTACCCCCCAGCCACGCCCAAAGAGGGCGACAAAAACAACTACGCGATTGCCATGGAGCCCATCCTGGCCGAGCGCATCGAGCGCGAAGAGGATGTGAAGACGCTGATTGAGTTGGCCCAAAAGCTCGAAGGCATGACTCGCAACGTGGGCATGCACGCCGGGGGCGTGCTGATCGCGCCGGGCAAGCTCACCGACTTTTGCCCGCTCTACCAGCAGCCCGGCAGTGAATCGGCCGTGAGTCAGTACGACAAGGACGATGTGGAGGCGGCAGGCCTGGTGAAGTTCGACTTCTTGGGCCTGGCCACGCTCACCATTTTGGAGATCGCCCGCG
>JACCEA010715834.1_pt1 | contig 13635 bp, 7 predicted proteins | sample 7449851 | NCBI WGS metagenome assembly JACCEA01 (sample SAMN15323453, study PRJNA562643) | freshwater metagenome | isolation source: river surface water | place: USA:Blue River Watershed | collected 2017-08-18 | reverse complement strand
CTGTAAGGGCGGGGAAGCGCATTAGCGGAAAAGGTTTGTTAAAAACATTCCTTATGGCCGGAATTCTGATAACGTCATTGCCTGAGACCGGCAGTGCGCAGGGACCGGTATTTTACAATGGCGGTTCATATACCCAAACTGTCTGTAACAACGCTCCCATAGACTTGGGCGATTATTTAAAGGTTTCTTATCCTTACACAGGCACTATCACTTGGTCGGTGGTTGCCGGTGCGTCGAACGGAACGCTTGATGGCTTTCCTGCAACTGCCGACGGACCAGCCAGTACGTTAATGCCGGTTGGCGCAACGTACACTCCCGATCCCGGTGCCACTTTCGATAACTTCACAATCATGGCCGATGACGGTGTTAACTCAACCGTTATCTTGGTTCATCTTGATGTAAATGCGGCTCCTGCCCTCACATTGGGCGCTTTCCCGTCTGTGTGTAAAGGAGTTACGAACGCGGTTATTCCGTTCTCCAACCTTACAAACGTTGGTCCTGATACCGTAATATTCAACTACACCGGTGCGCGCCAGTCATGGACAGTGCCTGCAAACGTTACCGGCGTTAAGTTCGACCTCATGGGGGCATCTGGTGGTAACGACTATCTTTCAGGCGTTTCAAATGCCGGTAAGGGTGGTCGCGTTCAGGGTAACCTGTCTGTTCTGCCGGGCAACGAACTTCATATCTATGTTGGCGGTGCCGGTGCCGACGGTTCACCAATGGGTGCAGCCGGTGGTTACAACGGTGGCGGTAACGCATTCTTCTACTTCTCAGGCTGCGCTGGTGCAGGTGGCGGTGCTACCGATATCCGCATTGGCGATAGTACACTCTCTGCTCGCAAGGTTGTTGCCGGCGGCGGTGGCGGTAGCAGCATCGATGGCTCTCCACGTTTCGGCGGTGCCGGTGGTGGCCTCACAGGTGGCAATGGCGAAGCTAACGACGGTTTCTCTTCGGCTCGCGGCGGTACACAGCTCGCGGGTGGTGCAGGTGCTACATACGCATTCTGGACAGCAGGTTCCAACGGTTCACTCGGCATGGGTGGCAACGGTAGCACGCAAGGCTTCTCCGGTGGCGGCGGTGGCGGTTACTACGGCGGCGGCGGCGGTGTTTGGACCGGCGGCGCGGGTGGTTCTTCTTACACCGATGCTGGCATCACTTTCACTAATACACATGCACAGGGCGCAAACGAAGGAAACGGCATAGCTAAGATATACTACGTTAATCCTGGCACCTACGACATCATTTGGGATGCTACTGCATTCTCTGCAGGTTTCGAGAACGTGGCTAACACTGCACTTCCTACTACCGAGTTCAATGTTGCAGTTCCTGCAGGTGTTGCTCCCGGTACATACCACGCAACGCTGGTTGTAAGGAACTACCATGGTTCTACCACAGAATCTTGCGAGCAGTCTTATCCTATCGAAGTAACAGTAAAACCACTTCCTACAGTTGACAATCCTGGCGACAAGATCGTTTGTCACGGCGAAGCAGTTCCTGATATCACTTTCAGCGGACCACTTTCAGGTTCAAACTACAACTGGGTGAACGATAACCCAGCTATCGGTCTCGATGCTGCCGGTTCAGGTCACACATCTACATTCCTGCCTATCAACACAACGCCACTTCCTGTGTCTGCTCAGATCACAGTTACTCCTGTGGCTGACGGTTGTATCGGTGCAGCAGCAGTGTTCAACATCATCGACAATCCGGTGCCTGCGCTCAACAGCACTACAACACCGGCTTCTATCTGTAACAATACATTGTTCAGCTACCTGCCTACCAGCCTCACTCCGGGCACTTCATTCGACTGGAGCCGTAGCCTTACACCTGGTATCGCAAACGCGGCTAACAGCGGAACCGGTCTGATCAACGAAACATTGATCAACACTTCTACTGAGCCTGTTACCGTTGCTTATGTGTACACTCTAACTGCAAACTCTTGCAGCAACATTCAGACAGTGAACGTTGTAGTTAACCCTACTCCGCAACTCACTTCTACACTTACACCAACAGCTGTATGTAATGGTAATGCGTTCGTTTATACACCGGTTTCATCTTCATCTACTGCAGTTATCACTTGGACGCGTCCAGTAGCTGCCGGCATCAGCAATGCTGCTGCAACAGGTACAGGTGTTATCAACGAAACACTCAACAACACTACAACAACTCCTAAGACAGTTCACTACGCTATCGAAATGAACGTAGGCGGATGTATTGAAACAGAAGACGTAGCAGTGGTGATCAATCCGTTGCTGCTCCTCACAAGTCCTACTTCACGCAGCATTTGCGACAGCGCACTCCTCGAGTATCTCCCTGTTTCAAATATCTCAGGTGCTACTATCACTTGGACACGTCCTGCAGTATCAGGCCTCTCTAACGCTGCAGGTAGCGGAACGGGTAACATCTCTGAGCGTCTGTACGACACTACAGTTAGTCCGGTTAACGTGAACTACACATATACATTGTCAGCTTTCGGTTGCAGCAAAGACCACACATTGGCAGTAACAGTGAAGCCTAGTCCAAAACTGACTACTTCTCTCACTCCGGGTGCTGTTTGTACCAACTCTCTGTTCAACTACGTTGCTGCAAGTGCCACTGCAGGTACTACCTTCCAGTGGGCGCGCGACACCGTTGTGGGTATCACTAACCCTACCGTACACGTTCTGAACGGTACGATCAACGAGATCCTCATCAGCACTTCAGATACCATCCTGAATGTTCCTTACAAATTCACTTCTACAGCAGGTGGTTGTTCAAACGCTCAGATCGTGAATGTGAAAGTGAACCCGCTTCCACGCATTGCTAACGACAGCGGTAATGTTGCTGTTTGTGACAGCACGCTGCTCAGCTGGGTGCCTACAAGCAAAACTCCTGGTGCTACTTATGCATGGAGCCGCGATTACGAAGCAGGTATCTCTAACCTCCCTGCTTCAGGTACAGGTGGTGCTCCGGGCGAGCGTCTTAACAACACTACTTACATCACAGTTCCTGTTACTTATGTGTACACAATCACAGCAAACGGCTGTTCTAACACACAGAGCGTAGAAGTTAAGGTTCGTCCTTCTGCTATCCTCACAAGCAACACGGCTAAAGTTTGTAGCGGTGCGCCATTCAACTATGTACCGGTTAGCTACACTACAGGTACTTCATTCGCATGGTCTCGTACAGGTAACACTGGCATCGTTCCATCTTCAAGGAGCGGTGCAGGTAATATCGTAGATACACTCACTCAGTCTACCTCAGGCCAGGTGACCATCACTTACAACATGGACCTCACAGTATTCGGTTGTGTGAACAAGCAGAACGTGATCCTCACGCTCGATCCTGCTCCTACACCGATCACTATCGGAACACACCCGTCTGCTTCATTGTGTAACAATGCTACAGCAGTTAACTTCGGTGCTGCTTCGCCTGCTGCCGATGGTTTCACTTACATGTGGAGTGCTGAAGGTGCTACCGTTACTTCAACCGGTACATCTACTCAGTATGCTTTGATTAACTTCAACACACCGGGTACTGCTACAGTAACACTGACTACTAAGAACACTGCTACAACATGTACCAGCACTTCTACTTACACAGTTACAGTAGGTACCAACGTTGCTGTTTCTCCTGAGGTGATCTTCTTCGACGGTCAGTTCATCTGCAAGCAAACTGATGTGAAGAGCTACCAGTGGGGTTACGACGATGCATCAACACTCGACTCTACAGTTGCAGTGGGTGAAACAAACCAGAACTTTGCCGTTGCATTCCCTGAGTGGAATAAGCGTTACTACTGGGTTATCACTACTACCGCTGATGGCTGTATGCAGAAAACATACTTCAACAAGCCTACAGGTGTTGCTGATCTGAACCTGAATGCTGCTGATATGAGGTTGTATCCAAACCCTGCCAGCCAGGTGCTAAACATGGAGGTGAGCTCTTTCGTTACCGGTAACGTAACCTTCGCAGTATTCAACATAGTTGGTCAGCAGATCACTACAGTAGAAGCACGCGATAACAAAGCTCAGATAGCCGTTGCTGATCTTCCTGCAGGTGTGTATGTAGTAGATTGCTACAACGATGGTGTGAAAGTGGCCGCAGCAAGGTTCATCAAAAATTAATCATTCAACATTAAATATTCCGTAGATGAAAAAACTCTTTTTCTTGTTGATAGCGGCCAATGGGGCGTTGTCAGCCATCGCACAGGACTCAAAGGCATACAAAAAAGATGATATGTTGCCCCGTTGGGTGATAGATGTAAACCTGCAGGGCGGTATGCTCACACAGGACATCACTACTACCAATCCTGTTCTCAATTATACTAAAGCACTCAGTTCTTCTGGTATCAGCGGGCTGAAGTACAATAACGGTATGTCATACGGTGGCAATGCCCAGATCGGCTTCTTCTTCGACAACAAGAGCCATTTCGGTATCGGTACAGGTATCAGCTACCACATGCAGAACGGTGACATCACCATGGATAAATACAAAGTTGAGTATCAGTCAACTGATGCCAACGGCAATATTTTCCGTCAGATCATCACCGCTCCCGGTGTTATCAAAGAAGAGATCAAGGCTACTAACATCAGCATTCCGTTGGTGTTGAAGTACAAGCACAGGTTCACGCGTCGTTCAGGCATCACTGCCGACGCGGGTCTGTTGTACAACGTGACCATGAAGAACAACTTCACTACCGATGCCAAGTTCAACTACGAGGCTATCTACAAGCACGTGAACACGCCAAACGGTATCGTTACCGTATACGACAATGGCGCGGTGCCTGAGAATACCGACCTCGTAATTACCGAGAAGCAGTTCCTCGCTACCCATCCGGGCGGCGACGTGAACAACTACTTCACTACGCAGCGCAACATCGGCTACAACGTGGGTTGGGGCACGGCTTCCGACAAGAACACAGGTTCTGTATCTTATGTACAGAGCTCTGTAGGCTTCTTGTTCCAGCCTGCTTACAGCCTGTACCTGTCAGACAAGGTTGCCCTGAACATCGGTGGTTACTTCATGTACCAGTTGTTCACACACGCGCCTACAGGTGCACGTCTTACCGACAAAGTGGGTGAGTACAACTCATTTATGAACAACGCTACAACTACCAACGCTACTTCATACGGTGGTAACCTCGGCGTTCGTTTCTACTTCTCTAAATTCAGCGACCGCGACAAAGACGGCGTTCCTAACAGGTTCGACAAATGTCCTTGGACTCCGGGTGTTAAAGAATTCAACGGCTGCCCTGACTCTGACGGTGATGGTATCCCTGATTCTGAAGACTCTTGCGCTGATGTGCCTGGTCTGAAGCACTTCCACGGTTGCCCTGACTCTGATGGCGACGGTATCCCTAACTTCGACGACGCTTGTCCTTACCAGGCTGGTCCTGCTAAGTTCATGGGTTGCCCTGATACTGATAACGATGGTATCCCTGACAGCGAAGATAAGTGTCCTAACGAGGCTGGTCCTGCGTCTAACGACGGATGTCCTATCCCTCCTCCACCGCCACCACCATTGCCTGCACCGGCTCCTGTGCGCGAGCACAACATGAACGAGCCTATCCTGTTCGAAGTAGGTAAGGCTAAGATCAGCGATGCTTCATTGCCTATCCTCGCAGAGGCGATCATGGAAATGAACACACACGAAAACGCATACATCATGATCGACGGTCACACCGATATCACTGGTGGAAACGTGATCAACGATGCGCTTTCTTACCGTCGTGCTAACGCGGTTAGGAAATACCTCATCGACATGGGTGCTAATCCTAAGCGCATGATCGCAGTGGGTCACGGTAGCCGCGAGCCTATCGCCGACAACGCAACTGTTGAAGGCAGGGCTAAGAACCGCAGGGTTATCATGACTCTGAAACACCGTTAATCACTCCCCCTCACGGGGCTGATGAACATAACCTCCGGGACCATCTCAACAGATGGTCCCGGATTTTTTTTGCCCGTTTTTATGGAATCCGGTCGGTCGGCGGCTCTGAATAGTGAACCAATAAACAAACTATCATGGATATCACACTCCGCAATGCCGACTATCTCGACATCATTTTCCACAACCGCAACAAGGCCTATGGCGGCTACGAGCTGCGCCGCAACTATGGCAGCAGGGTAGGCAGGTCACTCACCATTCTCTTCAGTGTGCTGCTGGCGCTTGTCCTCTTCTCCTTCACCCGCAAGGCACACGAAGTGCGCGAGGTCATCTTCGACGGTCATACGGTAGACCCTACGTGGATAGAACCACCGGTGCAGCCCATAGTGCCACCCGTGGTGAAACCACCTCAGCCCGAGGCGCCCATTAAGATGAAGACCGACCTTTTCACCGAGCCGGACATCACCACCGAAGAGATACCCGACGACAAACAGATGACCACTGTCGACCAACTGCACAACAGCAGGGTAGGCACAGGCTCCGATGGCGAGGACGGCACCGACATCATGCCCGATAACACCACCGGCAAAACAGGCACGGTCATCCCCGTAGAAACAAAGCCCGAAGGCCCGCGCCGCTTTGTAGAGCAGATGCCGCAATACAATGGCGATGTCAACGCCTACCTCGCTGCCAATGTGCACTACCCCGATGCTGCCCGCGATGCCGGCATAGAAGGCCCCGTGCAGATAGAGTTTGTGGTAGACGAGGAAGGCAATGTCACTCAGGCGCGTGTGGTGCGTGGCATCGGTGGTGGTTGCGATCAGGAGGCCCTGCGGGTGGTTGCCGGCATGCCCCGCTGGAAGCCCGGCCGCCAGAATGGCCTGACCGTAAAAGTATTCTTCAATGTGGTGGTCAAGTTCCGCCTTCAGTAAGTTATTTGCCTTGTGTGCCGGCCCCGTGCCGGCATACTTCTTATTGCTCATTTTCGTAGGTTTAGGGTATGAAGTACCTGTTCGTTTTACTGCTGTTAGTTTCGGGCGCGGTCATGGCGCAGAAAGATAGCCTGCCCTACATCAAAGTGCTGGGTGTGGCGCAGGACGGCGGCTATCCGCACGCCGGCTGTGCAAAGGCGTGTTGCGAACAGGCCTGGAAAGATGCCGGCAAGCGCCGGTTCGTTACATCGTTGGCGTTGGTCGATCCGGCAAGTAACAAGTGGTGGCTCTTCGAGGCCACGCCCGATATCACCGAGCAGTTGCACTACTTCCGCCAACTTACCGGTGGCCGGTACCGCTACCTGCCCGATGGCATCTTTATCACCCATGCACACATAGGCCACTATGCGGGGCTCATGCAGCTGGGCCGCGAGGTCATGAACACCAAAGACATGCCGGTATATGTGTTGCCCCGCATGAAAACCTATCTTGAGAACAACGGCCCGTGGAGCCAGTTGGTAAGCCTCAACAACATCAGGCTCACAGCACTGCAGGTTGCCGGCAAGGATATGAAGTCCGGCTTCATGGGGCAGACGCTTGCCGACGGTATTTTGGTCTCCGCCTTTCAGGTGCCGCACCGCGACGAGTTTTCCGAGACAGCCGGTTTCCACATCAGTCTGCGCAGCCGCCAATACCTGTTTATCCCCGATATTGATAAATGGGAGAAGTGGGACAACAGCATCATAGATATGGTGGCCGCTGTAGACGTGGCCCTGCTCGATGCCACCTTCTTTGCCGATGGTGAACTGCCCGGCCGCAGCATCAGCGAGGTGCCGCACCCCTTTGTCAGCGAGACCATGCGCCTCTTCTCCACTCACACCGCCCGCCCCGGCCTTGGTTCCCGCATTCACTTCATCCACTTCAACCACACCAATCCTCTCCTCCGCGACCCCAAAGCCCGCAAAGAAGTAACAAATCAGGGTTTTTATTTGGCAGAGCAGGGCGAGGATCTGTGATTAAGTATTGATTCTTTAGTCCCGTCCTAGGCGGGTCTCCTTTTTCAGGGACCCGCCGACAATCAGGGTGCTAAATTTGAATTTACCCAAGCCCTTCTGGTCGAAGTATCTCACTTCGTCCTCATTCCTGCAAGTGTCCGCTTGCGAAACAGCATCTTCAAGCACTCGGGTTTCTTACCATCTTTTCATCCTATCAATCCTAGCTTGCCTACCGCAGGTAGGTTCTGACAAACTGCCGCAGGCCGGTTCTGACAAACTACAGTAGGTAGGCCTGCCTGCCGCAGGCAGGTTCACACAACACAAAAACTCCTTCAGTGGAATCCATTAATCCGTTTAATCAGTGGCCCGCCTACCGCAGGCAGGTTCAGACAGAAAACACCTCTCGCATCCTTTAATCTTTAAATCTTACAAATCTTAGTTCAGACAAACCACCGTAGGTAGGCCTGCCTGCCGCAGGCAGGTTCCGACAAACCACAGTTTCCCGCCACAGCCCTGATTCGAACTCACCCTCTCCTTCGGAGAGGGCCGGGGAGAGGTTTTTATGACACTACAGAAAACGCACTATCATAAAAATTCGTCCCCTGTAAATTCACAGCAGCAACAGACCTTTGTACCCAAACCTATAAAACCACCATCATGATAAACGAAAAGAAACACCAGGCAAAGACCCTGTTCTTCCAATCAGGCCTCAACAATACACAGATAGCCTCCCTGCTCAACGTCAGTCGTCGCAGCATATCCACATGGGTCAAAGAGGGCGACTGGAACCGGCTCAAGCAATCAGCAAAATACTTGCCGTCCATGCTCGCCGAGAACTGTTATCATATTATCGGGCATCTAACAGAAAGTTACCTGTCCGAGAGCCGAATGACCAACCCCATCACATTCAAAGAAATAGAAGGCCTGCACCGCCTCACCCTCACAGCAAAAAAGCTGCAAAACCGTTGCACGATAAATGAGAACATGGAACTCTTCGGCTACTTCATGGAAATGGTCTCGCAGCGCGATCCCGAACTTGCCCGTAGCATTCATCCATATATCGATGAATTTATTTCTTCACGCGCCTCAGTTTACACACAGCACATTCAGCCCGATACATTTAATTCCATGGGCAGAATTCCCGTGCCCGAAGTCGATAACACCGAAGCGCAGCTCGACCGTCGGGAAGAGTACCTTAGCGACCCCGACGTTATCGAGGCATACAAACAATGGGGTATCCCGCATCCATACGACCAACAACCATCGCCCGACCAACCGGTCCCACCAAACATAAAAGAAGAAAATACCGAAGATAAGTTGCCTGATATCCCGGGCAATACCATACCGTTACCTTCCCACTCCGGTACACAGGTGGGAAGTAGTGCGCAGTTTTTGGGAAGCAAAATGCAGCCAACTTCCCACACACCCATTGACGATCAACAGATTCGACCCAAAAGCGCACAAATAAAATTTCCTGCGCAATCCGCTGCTGCCGCAGAAAACACACGGATAAATAATTGGAGAGAGCTGAACATAACGCCACCACCTTCGCAGGGATGATGTAGCCTTACTAAGCAGCAATCGCAATAAGACTGTTCTTAGATCCTTATTCTATAATTCAAATTGCTGTATCTTCATTGTCAGTCGTTGGTTTACGCGTAGCCTGAACATTCAGCAACATTGGTACAATTACCTGCAGATATAAAGGAAGTATTTTTCAAAACTATCAAAGGCGATATTTTATTGCTCGACTTTGAACAGTGGCTATATGCCAACAAAGACCTGGAGAAATACCTATCCGCTGACGATTATCTTGATTTGATTTCTTTGAATTACAAGAAAAATGGAGTCAAATATGATCTCTGGAAATTATTAACGCAACATATTGATCTGGGGGAGTTCGAAGCGTACAAAATGCTGGGGCTTCTGAAAGAAGCGCAACAAAAAACAGAACAACTTCCGTACATCTTGATACGGTTTTATGACCTGTATTGTAAAGGGTACGGTTTCCTGGAAGATCTGGGTATAGGTTTTGGCCTTGCTGTGACAAGTCCGAGGGGAAAGTACTCAGTGGCTTACAGTTGGAGCGACCTGAGCGCTGACCAACAAAAAGAAGTTATCGATAGCTTTTCGCCTCAACTTGAAGCGTCCATAGAGCGGGTGATCAACTGGATCGAAACAAAAAAGATTGTTTTAACGGGCAAGCAGGACGGACTTGGATTATATGAATATGAAGACTTTAGAACACCCGAAGAAAGAGAGTCTCAACTTTTTATAAGAGCTACAGAAGCCGATATTAAGGCGTCAACCAGCCTTGGAGTAACCTCATTGGATAATCACAAGTCGAAAAAATGGTGGCAGTTTTGGAAATAATAGCCCTCGGAAATAGAATGTCCGCCTATGCAAACGGACGGTCGCGGTAGGGTGATCCTGTATTGTGAATTTATATTACACTTGATTGTTTGATGTTTCGCTTAGTTCTTTACTGTCACGCTGAGCCCCGTCGAAGCGCGCGCACCACATTTACACCCCTCGCTATGGCCTTGTGTCATCATTTCCGTTTTTTTCGTAGGTTTGTAGATAGTACTTTATTTTTTTAACAATAAGCAGGTGCTTTTTTCTGTGGGTTTGGTTCAACGTACGTTGGTGATCGGTATATAATAAACAGGCGGGTGATACATTTTATGTCGCATCGCCATCGGGAAAAGAAAAAACGCGGCTGCTCTATATAAACTATTTTAAATGGGATGTGGCAATTGCGGGTCCGGCGCCAGTGGCAAGCCGGGCGGCTGCAAAGGGAATGGTGGCTGCAGCACAGGTAGCTGCAACCGTCTTAATGTGTATGACTGGCTCAATGCCATTCCGCTGCACGATGGTGCAAAACCGTACTCTATAATAGAGGTGTCTTTTAATAAAGGCAGCCGTAAAGAGTTCTTCAGGAACAATACCAACTACATACTGGAAAAGAACGACTGGATAACTGTGGAAGGCACCGGTGGTGTGGACATGGGCCAGGTGAGCCTTACGGGCGAATTGGTGAAGTTGCAGCTGAAGAAATATGGCGTAAAGGAGAACGATGTGACCAAGCGTGTGTTGCATCCGTCTACCGACGACGAGCTGGAGGTGCTGCGCAAGAACAAAGACCGCGAGCCTGAAATGCTGACCCGATCAAGGGCCATTTCCAAGAGTCTGAACCTCGACATGAAGTTGTGTGAGGTGGAGGTGCAGGCCGATGGTAAGAAGGCAACCTTCTTCTACACTGCCGACCAGCGTGTGGATTTCCGCGAACTGATCCGCGTCTTCGCCACCGACTTTAAAGTGAAGGTGGAGATGCGCCAGATAGGTGCCCGCCAGGAAAGCGGCAAGGTGGGTGGTATAGGCTCTTGCGGCAGGGAACTGTGCTGCAGTACCTGGCTCACCGATTTCAAATCCGTAAACACGACAGCGGCCCGTTACCAGAATCTTTCTATCAATCAGACCAAGTTATCCGGTCAGTGTGGCAGGCTGAAATGCTGCCTCAACTACGAGCTGGATACTTATATGGATGCCCTTTCGGTATTCCCAGATCATGCCGAGAATCTGGAAACGGTGACCGGTGTGGCACACCTGCAGAAGCGCGATATCTTCAGGAACCTGATGTGGTATAGCTTCCACGGCAATAACAAACAGTACCCGCTCACCATTGCGAGGGTGAAGGAGATACAGGCGCTGAACAAGCAGGGCACCAAAGTGGACGAACTGCAACCGGTGGAACTGGAAGTGCGCGATGCCCGCGGAAGCATAAAGGCCGATATGGGCTTTGTGAACGATGTGGGGCAGATATCGCTGCGCGCGCTGGAAAAGAACAACAAGAAAAAGAAGAAGAAGAGCGGAAGTGGCGGCAAGGGGTCGCAAGGTGCCGAGAATGCCGGTGGCCAGAACAAGCCGCAGCAAGGTGCAAGGCAGGGTGGCAATCAGCCCCAGGGCCAGGGCGGCGGCAACAAGCAGCAGAACAACCGCAACCAGCAAAAGCCGCAAAGGCCGCAGCAACCACGCGAGGGTGGCGAACAGAAACCACAGCAACAGGGTGGGCAGCGTCCGCCGCAGCAGCCTAAGGAAGGCAATGTGCAAAAGCAGCAGCCGCGCGAAGGTGGAGCACAGCAACAGCAGCGCCCTAAGCAGCAGCAGCCACGTGAGGGTGGGCAGCAGCCAAAACAACAACAACCCCGCCCTGAAGGTGGACAGCCGAGGCCGGAAGGAGGCAACCAACAGCGCCCGCCGCGTGGCGAAGGTGGCAACCAGCAGGGGGGCAACCGCAACAACGGTCCGCGCCCGCCAAGGCCACAAGGCCCGCGCGAAGACAGGAAACCACAGCCACCTAAAGAGGGTGGTGGTGCACCTGCAGAAGGAGCATAATACAAACGTCATAAAACGAAAGAAGGATACGGTTCACGTATCCTTCTCTCATTATTGACTTAATGGCCTGAATTAATCTTGCGGCTGACTGCTACGTTTTTGGCGGGTCAGTTCGTTGATGATCTTGCCGTTGTTGTTCTTGTATTCGAGTTCGTTTGGCGTGCCTGCTGCCAGCTCTATAGACTTGCGTGCTGCTGCCAGTGCCTCATCCACATTGCCCAAACGCTTCTCGATGCGTGCCCTTAGGTACCACATGTAGTAGGCCTTTGGATTTGCCTCGAGTGCTTTGTTCACATACTTGCTGGCCAGATCGGTTTTCTGATTGGTCTCGTAGTAGTAGCTGGCCGCCTGGAAGTAAGGTATCTGCGGATTGTTGACAGCCTTATCGATGTTCTGTTCTACCGTAGCGCTGTTGTCGGCAACCACCGGTATCACGATCCTGGTGCGCTCCCATTCCATCTCTATCTTGCACGACTTGAAGGTGATGTCGGTAACATTGATAGTGAATGTCTGGGTCTCTTCGGCAAGCGTGCGTGGTGTTACTTTGAAGCGTGCCACATCATACTCGCGCGGGTAGCCGTCGGCAGTCCATGTACCTGTGCCGGTGCTGAGAATGATCTCCCACTTGTCTTTGTTGGGGATGGTGTAGAGTGCGTATTCGCCCGCTTTCACGCGCTGGCCGGCTACTTCCACATCTTCACCAAACTTGATCTTGGTAGGAGCGTTGGCACCTGTGCGCCATACATGTCCGTAAGGAATGATGTCGCCCATTATCTTGCGGCCGCGCATAGACGGACGGCTGTAAGATATCTCGATGTTGGAGATAGAGAAGTCTTGCACCAGCTTTGTGTTGGGGCTGAGGGCCGGAAGTTTGAGTGGTGATTGCGCTATACCATTGCCGGCCAAAGACGCCAGCAGCACAATTGAAAGGACTATCCTCTTCATAGGTAGATTATTTTATGAAGCTGCAAAATACGAAAGTTACAGTTCAGTAGTTTGCGCGATGGTGCAATGGAAAAATGTGCAAGAGATAAAGTGGCAACAGCGTGACAAAGTAAGGTGTGCCATCAGGGACAAGCAGGCAAAAAAAATCCCGATATGCCATGCATATCGGGAAAGGACTGTGCTTACTAACCCATCGTTAGTGATACAAATGTCAGAAAAAAGTTTCGGATTTCGAAACAGTTGTTGTGTTAATTTAATATAAGGCAGCGGAGGAGTGGTTAGCCGAATGCCTGTATTTGATGCGTGAAAATTTTAATATGAATAAAGGGGAGGGTAGCAGGTGACTTAACAAAGAGGTCAATTGGTTTACAAGTGCATGTAGCAGGCGTTGGTATTATGTTTCGGGTAATTTATTATATTTGTAAGAGCGGTAAATTGATTTCCGGGTCCCCTGACCGGGCATGGGAGTAGTTTGCTGCGATTGTTAACGCAGTGTGCCGAGG
>JACCEA010619438.1_pt1 | contig 13641 bp, 21 predicted proteins | sample 7449851 | NCBI WGS metagenome assembly JACCEA01 (sample SAMN15323453, study PRJNA562643) | freshwater metagenome | isolation source: river surface water | place: USA:Blue River Watershed | collected 2017-08-18 | reverse complement strand
CCAATAAATCCATTGCCATGCGAGTGGCGTTGGTTGCCTCATTCTCGTTTGGGTTGTTTCCACCCAGAGTCAGCAACTTTTGAATCTTTTCGATGATGTTCTTACTTACCATACTAGTATAGAAGGTTGCTGTATTTTTAGTATAAAAACCGGTCAGGCCGGGAGGCTAGCAAAGTCTTATTGCTAGCAAAGGTGACCGTTGTAGTGACCGTAGGTTTCATCCTTTTCACCGGGAGTTGTAGTAATAAAGTATCCAATGACATTTATTTGATAGATACCACATACCTTTTCGCCAGAATCAAAATCCGACCAAACTGTGCCGGGGTGACTTTGCTCTCTTGCGATTACCAAGTCCCAATCGTCCCACTTGTCATAGAAATAACTCATACAATCTTCTTCGTTAGAATCATTTTTAGCAACAAGTGTATACTTGCTATCAAAGTCATCAATAGTCTGATAACTCAACTCGCCCTCGTCTTCACAATCTGAGTTGCTATCGCCAAACTCTTGTGCAAAAACCTCTTTGGCATAATCTTCATCATACGCATAAACATACACGCCCTCTGCGTGAAAATAAAACTTCTTAAGATTGTTAGTTTGTGTTTCCATACTAGTATAGGAAGCCTTCAGGATTATAGTATAGAATTTCGTTGTATTTCTCTTGCCACCAGCAAAAAGCCCATTCTGGGGATAGTATGTCTAAAAGCCCACTGTCGCCCAAAGTCTCCATGACCATTTGTGCAAGAGGCATGTAGATTAGAAAGCCTACAATTGATGCAAGGCTGGCGATCAACAAACCAATGGCAATGCAAAATAGTAAAGCAGCTAATCCTCCAAACACCAGGATCCATGTAATGACAAAAACCATTAACAGAGGGGCTGTACAGATCCACAGGGATAATTTAAAAAATTTGAGTACCATACTTATTTGTAATGGTACTCAAATTCTCAAAACTGTATTATCCCTCTGTAAGGGTCGTAGATTTCTTGTTTACTACGTTGTAACTTTCTCGCCAATAGAAACACTGGAATTGTTAGCAATGCTAAACTTGTTACTAGAATTGTTGTTCTCATTTTTGCCCTCTTTAAAATAATTCTTTACTGTGTCAAAAAAACTATTGTCAAGGACAACATCAAACTTTACACCATCAAGGCAACCAAGATAAGTGCAAGTTTTGGAGGATTTATCTTTGATAAGCAGATGTATGTCGCCACGATTGTCTTTTAACCAAATCGAATAATGCTGTTTTGCATCTTTTAATTCAAAAAGGTTACACTGCTTGGCTAAGTTTGTGTATTCAACAATGGAGAATTGCTCTTTAATATCTTCCTTTGTTAATACTTTAAGGGGGCTTTCTACATTTTCGATAACTGCTGATTTTCTAGGCATTGCTTTCTCCTTATAATGAAGTTGTCCTTAACTTCATTATTTGTGCTTATTCAAATAATACCTACGCTACATTCATAAAGTTACAAACTATTTCACGCAGTTCATAAAGTTCATTATCACTCAAATCCATTTGTTCTGCAATGTCATCATAAGTATCAGCGTCACTGAGAGCAACACGAAATCCTTCGAGAATAATCAAAAGGCGGTCTTCAGGAATGGTTTCAAGAAAGTTGATTGTTTTGTTCATGCTAATAAAGATAATCCTCGAAGTTTTAGTATAAAGTGGGCGATGAGGGATTCGAACCCCCAACCAAGGGATTATGAGTCCCCTGCTCTGACCGTTGAGCTAATCGCCCCTACTCTAATAAAGAATTGAAGCCCCCTTTTTAGTATGAAATAAGACTTTGTTGAGTAATAATCCTGGATGATAAGATAGATTATCGTTTCTGCAACTTATCTATCATACCATCAAAATCAAATTTTGACATTACACATTTAATTCAATAGACGAGTTGCCTCCACAAATTGAATCAATCTCAGAAAACTTCGCCTCTAACGCTTCACGTTCAATTGTTAGTGTGTTTAAATTTTGCTTCCATCGGTCGTGCGCCTCAATCTCTTTTTGGATTTGACTATCATACTTTTGAATTTCTAGGTCATAACGGTCGAATTCATTCTTAATTATGCGTTCTGGCCAACAATATGAAGCCGGTATGTATGGTTTCAATAAGTTATAAGTAATGAATCCTACTAGCATTGTCCAAGGTACAGGAATCATTCGATACCAAATAACATCTGAAACGAAAACGGTAAATGATGGAATCGAGAATAAAATCGTAAGTAAAACTATACCAATAATTGCATTGATGCCTAATTTCAAACGCTTACGAGTACCATCGCGGTTGTAATATAGTTCAAGTAGTTCGAAATGTACATACCCCGATACCGTAAGAGGAATGTAATTGATAACATTATGTGCTTTGTCATACTTGACCACCTTGAGTCTTGGGTCTCTTTCAAAATTCTCTTTTCGTAACTGCGCTGTTCGAGCAGGCTCTTTAAACAACATCAGACATGAGCGATACTCTTCAGCCAACTTATCCCAAGTCACACCAAATTTTTCACGGGCTACAGCGTTACGCTCAATGCGTAGTGGCACATCTATTGTCATTATCTACTCCTTGCTTACTACTCTAATAAAGAACTGAAGCCCCCTTTTTAGTATGAAATAAGACTTTGTTGAGTAATAATGCTGGCAAGTTGTCGGCGTAATTCGAACCAACAACCAAAGGATTGGGGTTTATCTATGCTGATTTATTTGTAATCTTCGATTTTATAATTTATTCCAAAGAAATCACTTCCAACTGATTTTAATTTTGATATATCAAATTTTGGTACTTTATAATACCATTTATCAAGATAATTTATTTTATCTTTGGTCTTTTGAAATGAAACATGGGTTCTGTATGTGCCAATTGTATGGGTCGAGGTCTTATCGATTAGTTTAATGTCAATGTCATCAACTGTTAATCCATGATTGCTAGTTGCTTGTAACATATCATAATTTTTTATTTTTGTTAATGGATTTTTCCAGTAATCAGGAATGAAAGTACCAACTACTTGTTTTTTATTACTGTCTTGATATCTAAAAAATTCCCATTTACCTCCAACATATTCAGCAGATTCAAACGAAGAATAAAGTTTAGTTTTAAGGCATTCTTCACAAGGTTGTTCATATTCAAAATTTACATATGGATTGTCCTTTACCAATTTATGATTTGCACAGAAGTAGTGAATACGATATTCACTACTTTCTTTTTCTAAAATAATTACACTAGGGGTTGGAAAATATGTTTCAAAATTATGCCATTCTGGTTTTATAATAATAGGATTGTTTAAATTATTAATCCTTATTAAGAATAATACTAGAATAACAGAGAAAAATGAAATAATAACTTTGAACATTTTGTTTGTGCCTTAGTGACTATCCTGATTTGACCGTTGAGCTAATCGCCCCTACTCTAATAAAGAACTGAAGCCCCCTTTTTAGTATGAAATAAGACTTTGTTGAGTAATCAGTCTGTCCGATGGGTCGGGTGGGATTCGAACCCACGACCAATGCCTTAAAAGGGCACTGCTCTACCGCTGAGCTACCAACCCAAATTAAAGGGAGAGGTTATGTGCTGTCTGGTTGGAGACTAGTTATCCAGAGCCAATTTGTCACACATCCTTAAATTTCTTCTACGACAAGACAGAGATTTCTCTCACTGTCTAACCTCTCCCTAATCCCCCAGACGAGATTCGAACTCGTAAGGCTTGCGCCAACGGATTTTAAGTCCGTCGTGTATACCGTTCCACCACCGGGGGTTACTTATTATTATCTTACATAATAATAGATTTGAATACGAAATTTAGTATAGAAATACTCTACTTGTTTTTATTGTAATAACGCCAGTCGCTCATGAGACTTTTCGATTCTCCGAGTTTGTTCAAAATTTCGATGTCACTGAGAGTAATGTTTCCATTCATGAACCTTTCGAAATTTTGTTCAACGTACAAACCACGAGCAAACTTTTGTGTGTTGCTGTATTCATTTGCAATTGCTATAATCCCTACAAGAGAGATGGACAGAAATAACAAAGGCAACAATGCATCTTGATAAGTTTTGCAGAATGCCGAGATTCTCGATTTTACAGATGGCTTTTCAGCGATTGGGTTTGTGTTGATGTTTATCATACTAATAAAGGGGGCTTTCTGATTTTTAGTATAAAATCAAGTCATTATCTGGAACACGCCATTGGATTCTTTTTGTGCTATACTATTGATAACAGTGAACGATGCTTCATAAGGTGCTGAATCACAACAGACATCAGAAATCTTTTTGTAATCTTCGAAAGACTCCAAACTCTTGAACACAGCAAGAGCACCTGTTGTTTTGACTTTTACGTGTTTCCCAGATATGTTACTCAAACTAACAATAAATGCTACAGAGTTATTTAACTCTTGTAAATCAAAAGTAAATACATCAGGTTCATGTACCACTTTCGAAAACCTCACCTGTAATCTCTATAGAATCTTCCATAGTAGCCAACTGACCACAGTAAGGGCAATAGTCTTCATCTACCTCGCCACCATGACCAAAGGATTCGCTGAATGATTGCTCATCAAGTTCATTTTCAAAATCAAACTCTGGTTCGTTTACAAAACCGCCAAAGTTTTCGCATGAATCATTGTAACACTTCAAAATGTATCTTACTGTCATTTGATTACCTCAAGTATAAAGAATCTGTTTCGATTTTTAGTATAGAAATAAGGCTTTGTCAAACCCGGGGGCTGAAAACATAAGGCAAAAGATCTTACTCTTTTGCCTTATCAATAATCCCCGAGCCGTAGGATCCCATCTATGAAGATTGCTGCATTAAATGCAACCAACGGTTAGTCTCGCGCATGATTATTAATTAATAAAACGGCCCAGACGGGACTTGAACCCGCGACCTCTGCCGTGACAGGGCAGTGCTCTAACCAATTGAGCTACTGAGCCAAAAACTTTAAATTGCCATATTCTTCTTGGTATGCTTGTACTGCTTCAAAACCCCATTCCACACCATTCAATTTTTCCATCACTTGAGCATAACTATGATTCATACCAAAAAGAGTAAACCATTCATCTGGCGTATAATTGTAAACTATAGTAACAAACCAATTGTCATCATCAAGAGGATGATGACTTGGATACATTTTGAAATTTAATTTAATAGGAGCATATCTTTTGTTTAAATCTTCTATTCTATTTTTAATTTCTTCTGCCTGTGATTTTGTCATTTATTCTACTATCCAATCATCTGCTAAAAAATCATCAGCATAGAAACTAATCGTGTCTTGTTCTGAATATTTAATATCGTACTTGACACCTTCATGCATATTGTATTTAATCATAATGCCAAACTTTTTAGTATTAGCATCAAAGCAATAAGACTTATTCGAATTAGTTCTTCGTACAACTTTATTATTTTTTAATTCGTTTATTGCTTCGCTTAGTGTCATAGTTTTTCTCCAAATAAAAAGGAAGAGACAGGATTCGAACCCGCACACCCCGTCAAGGGTGAGACCGCTTTCAAGGCGGTTGCAATACCATTCTGCTCACTCTTCCAAATGGGCGATGAGGGATTCGAACCCCCGACCAATAGAGTGTAAATCTACTGCGCTACCACTGCGCCAACCGCCCTCTTACTTTATTATAGTACATAAAAATCAATTTTAGTATAGAAATAAGACTTTGTTGGATAAAATTCATGTCCCAATATTCAGTATATTAATAAAGTATTAATTAATAATAATATACCTCTATATTGGGGTTCAAAATCCTGAAAATAATTCAGACACACATTTGCATTCTTACATCAACAATAAAGCCTTGTATCTTAGTTTCTGGAACCATAACTTCAAACATTGCACTTTCTGAGTTATCTAAGTCAATAGAAAGTACGTTTACGATTTCCGCTCCGTAACTCAGCAATTCATTTATGGCATCTCCTAAATCATCACTGTTTTCTATTTCATAAACACGGAATTTTAACTTCTTCATTTCAGTATTCATCCTTGTATGTCTTCCTCTCTTTGGTTGATAGCCCGTCCAAACTGCGGAATCTTATCTTTAGTGTATGCTTGGAATCTTACAGTCCAATAAGTACCAATGAGTTGGTCTCTCTTTGCAAATAGTTCCTTACGGTACTCCATAGTGCCGATAGGCGAGGTTTCAAAGGTCTTGCCTTCTGGAGTCTCACAAATAAAGATAGAGGCTCCAACAAACTTACCTTTGCCATCAATGACATTTACCACTTTGAACTCTTCTTCTAGGAAATCTTTGAGTTTCAATAGTTGGTTAGTACGTTGACCAACCTTGTAACCTTGATTGTGAAGGCGAATCATAGTGCCTTCCCAGCCCTCTTTTACAAATGCTTCATGCAAGGGATAGATTTCTTCGTGGGATTCTACAGTATGAGCAGGAGCAAGAACAACCTGTGGATTGTTGGTTGCTTCTACAATCTTACGGCAAATCTCATAGCGGTCTGTGTAGCAAGAGTCTTCGCAAATCACATCGTAGATACGATAAAGTAACTTAGATGATAGTTCACGGTATTTCTTGCAAGCAGAGACAGTGTCCTGAAGAGGGTAGCCTTCAGGAAGAATCAACTCGCCATCAACAATGTAATCGCCACATTCGACACCGAGCAAATGACCAATAATCTTACTGTCAAAGTCTTTACCTCTGCGAGACCACATTCGTGTACCATTTGTCAAACATCTCACACCATCAAACTTTGGCTGAACAGTAAGAGGAAAATCAATAGTATGTATCTTGTCACCCAGTGGATAAGCAAGCATTGGTAAAACATTATCTTTTACACTCTCTTCACCAATCTCAAAATAACCCTTGTCTTTTTGAGTCTTGAATGTAGAGTTGATTTCTAAAACAGCCTGTTGGCTTGGGGTTGTTTCATTGCTACGGCTAATGTTCTTTCCTAGAATAGTCACATAGGCAGATTGGGTAATCTTTGAAATACTCTGCCCCTCTAGAGCATACAAATCACTGGCAGACTCAATCTTAGGCGCAACCTTGCCAAGATTCTGGCAATAGGTTGTATAGGTGTAATAGTTTGTACCATCAGTAGAAACATGACCTTGCCAAAACTTTGTCTTGCCTGTGGAAGTAAGTGCTTGAAGAAGAGGAGTAGAGTAAATCGTAGTCATACCATTATAGTTAGACAATCAGTTTTTAGTATAGAAATAAGGCTTTGTGAAACCCCGGGACTGAAAATAAAAAAAGGGGGCGAACCCCCTTAGTCTTCCTCTTCTTCCTCTTCTTCTTCCTCATCCCACTCTTCTTCATCTTCGCCAAGACCAAGAAATTCTTCGAGACCCTCTGTCCTTTGGGTTAGTTCGCCAAAGTCACTGAAATCTCCATCGTAGGACTCAAACTGGTCTGTCCAGCGTCCATCCTCTTCTTCTTCATACACGTCCTCAATCTCAAACTTGATGCCATCAAGTTCCATTCGGGTGCAAACAATACCCATGTCGCAATCTTCTTCACAATAAACAACAGTATCGCCATTGGAATCCTCTCCCATGTAAGAGTAACCAGAAATCAATTGCGAAATACTGAGTTCTCTGAGGAAATCAATAGGAACTTCAAGATATCCATGACCTGGAGTTTCATGAAAAGTAAAACGCTTTACAGTATCAGACATAATAAACCTCGATTTTTAAATTATATTATTATAGTATGAATTTCGAATTTTAGTATAAAAGGGGAGGGGAACCACCAACCCTCCCCAATACTCCTGTTACACCGGAGAAGCGGTGATTACTCCACGAGATACAGAGAAGGCATAATCCTTATCTGGATTTGGAGCAAGGAACAGGAGGTTACCGTAGCAGTCGGTGGAGTACTTTTCAGCCTCGTTAGGATGAGCAGTACGTGGGCGATAAGAGTAGATGCGAGCAGTCTCGCCCTTCTTTACCATCCAAACAGATGACTTTGGTTGAGCAACCATCTTCATCACACGGACTGGGACGCGGATACGACCTTGGGTTGTAGGCTTGCAGAAGTTGTAGAAAATACGACGCTTCGCAACAGGGGTTGGCTTAGGAAAGAGAATGTTCTCTGCGTCCCAAGTACTCATACCATTTGGGACAAAGACAATCTCATCATTGATTTTAGCAGTGCTATAACCGCTAGGGCTTGTAAAGAATGCCTTGAGAAGGGAATCGCTTGCCTTGCAAGTGTCGATTACAAATCCCGGTGGGACAACTTGAATAGCACTGAGTACAGTGGCTAGAGTGAATGGTTGCCCAGTGGCAACGACGGTGGAGAGTGATTTACGAATCAAGAGGTCAAGAGTACTAGTTGGCATAAGTTTCCTTTTTCAATGTTTGATACTAGTATAGATGCCCCCTATTTTTTTAGTATAGAAATAAGGCTTTGTCAAACCCCGGGCCTGGCCCGGGTCAATCACCAAAATGTTTCATTATTTCTTCGCATGGATTTCTCGGAGCAGAGCCACACCATTCAGAGTTATCATGTTGCACTGGAAAATAAACTCTAGTTTTAGTCCATAATGTAAATGGAGCGCCATAACCTGTAGAGAACTCTAAATCAAGCCAGTTTTCTTCACGCGAGATGCTGAATTCAATATTATCAAATGAATCATTCTTATTATGCATTTCGCGCTCAATAAGTTCTCTCCATGAAACATTATTATTCATTTTGATGCTCCAAAGAGGGGGATTTCTCCCCCTCTTTCCCCTAACCCCTAACCAATGCCCTCGGCAATGTCTCGGAGGAAATCAACATCTCGCTCAATGTCATGGATTTGAGACCAAGTCACATCTTCGACATCAGCAAACTGGCGAGCGACTACAAGAGCCAAGTCATCGTAGTTTTTCTTGAATAGGTAACCTACCAAGTCTTTCACTGCTACCGAGGTTTCTAGGAATGATTCATCATCATCAGAATCGTCCTCCCAGTCACACTCGCACTCATCGCAATCGTCGCAGTAATCGTCATCATCCCAATCGTCATCATCTTCACCAGAATCAAATCGGGAATCATACACCGGCAGGTCAAGACGCTGGGTACAGATATCAACCACCTTATAACGAGCAGTGCGGAGTTTCTGACACTCGCAGTCGTGAGGGACGCTCACAACGTCTGAAGGGTCAATCTCAACGATTACCAGAGTACCGTTGGTTCCACCAAAGCCTTGAGCATACTCAAGAGTACCTGCGTGGAGTCCGACAGAACAACCACGGTTGGCATCATCATCAACATAGTTGCGATAAACCTCAATCTCTTCGCCTACACCGTTGAAGATGCGACCCTTGCCATCATCCTTGCCCTTGAGCAACTGGGCATTACCAGCAGTGATAGAATAGAACTCACTGGTTACAGCCTTGTAAGCAAGGAAGTTACCGTTAGTAGTAACGGTGAGGTTGTTACGCTCAAGGAAGCGATACAACTCTTCGACAGAGCGACGAGATGGATTCTTCTGCAACTTGGACAAGAAGCGCACAAGAGGCATTGCATTGAAGCCAGAATCAGCGAACTGGAGAATGCGGTCTACGCAGAGTGAATGGACGGCAGAACCGCCAAAGTACACTGCACCGTTCTCGACCTTGATACCATCGTACTCAAAGAGGTACTGCTTGACAGTCTTCTCTGGGTTCATGTAACGAAGAACAGAATCCCAGTCTTCATTGCGGTAAGCCTCAACGGCTTGACCAAACATAGGATTCTCACTACGCATAACGTAACGAGTGTTGTCAGCGATGACAGACAAAGAACCGCCATGCTCATCAGAGAGCGAGAGGATAGCAGATTGAACATTTACAGACATTTGGTTTTCTCCTTGAAAGTTAGGCACATTAGTATAGGGGATACTTGGATTTTTAGTATAGAAACTCTGCATCGGTTTCGCGGAGCAGAATCATACTACTATAGATGCCCGCCCCCTTTTTAGTATAGAAATAAGACTTTGCTAGGTGGCGGGCCTGTCCCGAAAAACTCGAAAATACACACTTATTATAGTATTATTATTCGAAATAATGCCAGAAGCCCCATTTGTGAAGGTTGAAAGGTATAAATAGGGGGCTTCTGGCAAATTGGATTAGATTACGACGCGAAAGTAGTTGTTTTCTTCGGTTTTATTGAAGTGTTCAACATACCGAATGAACTCCTCACGTTGCTTTTCCATGATGGAATAAGCCATGTTGTTGATAACAAGAGGTAAACCGGGATACTTTGCGAGTATTGCACTGTAAACATCTTGAATGTCAGTGGTTCCGACCTTGATACCATCAAAGTTGTTCTTGAGGTTGTAAAGGTTGATGATGGATGGAGTTGTTTGCATTCTCTGCAATCGCAGTGCAAACGCCTTCAAGTCACAATCAGGGAACTCTGGCGATGCCAAGAAATCCATCATAGCACTACCGTGTTTTTCAGGAGCAAATCTCTTGCCACCGATGTAGATGTTGTTGAGTGCTTCAATACACTCTGCCAAATCATCACCGAGTCCGTAGAGTTCGATGTGGTCATTGACAACATCCACTACCCAATCATCAAACTTGACCCAGCCATCACCAATCTTCTTGACAGAGTCACGAATACCATGCACTGTTCGGACAGTGATACCGGCAGTTTCGAGCATTCTAAGAACGGTCGCTACTGCTTCCATGTTGCCCACCTTGGAGGTTAGACCTGCGTCTGCTCTGTCATAGGCGTTGATGGTCACATAAACACCGCCACCGTTGAGAATCTCATCGTTGGACACAGCGTCCCAGTTTAGGGATTTGGTTGTCGTGTTGTTGCCACGATTGAAACTGAAAATCTTTACCTTGGCAAGGTCGGTGTTTGAAACCGCCTTGCGTGGGGATACAGACCTGCTGGATTGATACTTGACAATGTCGCAATCCTCCAGATTGTCAGTGACTGCACCATTGAAAATGCCCTTGAGCATTTCGGCAGAGGTATCTTTGCCTGTAAAATCAACAAGCACAACATTGATGCGGTCGGCGAGATGCCTGTACTTGCGACCAGCACCACGAACCCTCCAAGTAATCTCGTCCTTCTTTACCTTGCCGGGACGGTTGAAAATGAATACCGTTTTGCTATCAGGAACCAGTTGGCTCACACGGTAACCGCTCAAGCGTGGCGTGTCAAAGTAGTTGAACTGCTTCAGGGTAACATCAAACTTGTTGCAGATTTCATCACGGACAAACTTGTCATCAAGCATTACAGCGTAGCCGTTGTAATAGTTTGTGCTTGCAGTCCATCGCACAGTGGATTTCCACTTGTCAAAGGTGACCTTATCTGCAATAGACTTGTCAAGGTCACGAATGCCATTCAACAAGGTAGCACCTTCCCAGAATGAAGCGCAAGAATCAACAGAGTCCTGTGTTTGCTTGAGAATCTCAGAATGCATCAAGCATACACGGCTAATCAAATACTCCTTGGTACGCTTGTCGTATTCGAGGGCTTCACGGGATGCCGTGATTGAAACAGCACCGATAGGAATCTGAAGAATGACACAAGCCTTGTTGAGAATATCCACACGGCTATCAGTCCAGCCGAGGGCATCGACAGAGATAGGGTATGCAACATTGCCCATCACAGCAACAGACTTTTCACGCATCCAATAGGAAACATTAGATGTATTCCTGATGCTGAAATCAGAACCCTCGAACATAAGAGCAGACTCGTTGAATCTCATAATGGCACAGTCGGCAGTGCCATCGCCACCCAGAAACAACGGGGTTGGGTTGAAGTGCTTGTAAAAGTTAGATGCAGTCTCATTGAACTGACGAATGTCGGCAGACTTTACAGCAATCTCAATCTCAACACCGTTTTTCTCAGATGTTGGCTCGGAGTACTCCTTGCGAATCTTGCCGATGTTTGTTTCGTCAAGGTATGCAGTGTAGAGAGTCTTTACACCATTGAAATAAGAGGTGATTCCAAATGTGTTGCCATAAGCAAACGCAGACTTGGAACCAAGACCAAACGTACCATTGAAATCGTTAGACGAATCTTTGGTCGATGTACCGTAAGAGGTATAAATGTGCATCACAGACTCTTCGGACAGACCCACGCCAAAGTCACGAACCTTGAATACAGGGGAAAGGGACGTAGGCAGAGTGACACGCAACTGGCGGTCTGGCGTACCGTTGAGAATGTGACCGTCCCAGCCGTTGGTGGAGTATTCACGAACCACAGCAAGAATCTTGTCAGAATAGATGTTGGAGCGGAGAATGGAGAAAATCTTTGCAGAGTCTTCGATAGTGTAGGAAGCCTCGACGACATCACCAATCTTAGATACGTTGCGAACAGCGGACTGAGTAATCATAGTTTATACCTTTCAATAATAAAGAGAGGGCTGACAGATTTAGTATAGAATCAGCACTCGGGCGGCCTTCACACCACCAACATTATTATAGTATCTACGACCACTTTTTAGTATAGAAATAAGACTTTGCCAGCCCCGGGGTGAGGCCCGCCCCCCCTTTATTTATTACACTATTAAACTATTTACAGCATCTACTAATTTGTTCTTCCAGCTCCTTGGGAATAGTTCCGCCGTAGAGTGGCAATTCATCAATTACAAATCCCTCTTCATCAAACTTGATTAGAGTAGCATTGTTAGCCCTTGCCCATTTGAATACTAGTTGTAGGTCGCTCGGTAGTTTTACTTCGTCGTATGAATAACCTTCAGTAACATAAACAAACAATCCATGTTGGAAAGGGTAGCAACAAACTTTAGCATCATCGCCCCCTAAAAATTGAATTGTATCAGCACTTAAATGACCCAAAGCCAAATCAGCATACTTGAAAATGTTCATACTATAAACCCCTTTTAGTTCTTTCCCCAAGATTAGAATCCATTATGTTGTTACCAGCATCATCCTTGTAAGCAACTCTAGCAAGGTCTTTTTCCAAACCTAATACAAAGAGGGCTAAAAGATAAGCACCTATTGAGGTTCCTTCATCTCCGCTCTCTACTGCTCTTAAAGTTGGAACACTTATACCGGCTTCATCAGAAAGTGATTTCATTGATTTGTTCCTTCTGAGTCTAGCCCTCTTTATGTTAAGTCCTAATTGTTTAAGGATTGCCCCCTGTTTTTTACTTACATTCATGACATTAACAGAAACTATCTTTTCACTTAACACGTATTAAGAGAAAGTATTCTTTCACTTAATATAATACAGGGGGTTCTCAATTAGAATGAATAATCGTAGTGTTCATCCCTTTTACCAACAATCCATCCGCTACTATTCTTTTGTCCAAATCCTTTTCTAATCCATCTGCCATTCTTGCGTAGTGTAAGGGTGCAAATGTTTCCTTCTGGGTTATTGGAGTATTCCCAAGTTTGGCAATCACTCATGCCATAATTATCTACACGTTGGGCGTGGTCTCTTTGGACAACTATTTCCCTGGGCGAGATTACATCAATTACAGAGTATGCGTGTCGGTCTGACCAACAGCATTCGGTTACACCCATGCCGATTTCTGGGGAATTTGATTTGGATTCTGAATAAAGTTTATTTATAAATGAGCCGGTCATGCTGTTTCTTCCTCTTCTCTTTCAACTTCAAACACTTGCCATTCTCCATCTTGGAATAGATACTTGAATTCGGACCAAGAATCATAACCAAAAGAGGGCTTTGTATATTCATTATAGGAGACATTCCTAGATTTAGT
>JACCEA010532818.1_pt1 | contig 13641 bp, 10 predicted proteins | sample 7449851 | NCBI WGS metagenome assembly JACCEA01 (sample SAMN15323453, study PRJNA562643) | freshwater metagenome | isolation source: river surface water | place: USA:Blue River Watershed | collected 2017-08-18 | reverse complement strand
GGAAGCCCCGCTTTTGTAGGATCTTTAAATGCTAAAACATCTTTTGCATCATAGTCTAAATTACGGCCATGCTTGTAGCGTAAATTAGCGGTCGTTTGTTTATCGCCTATAATTTTATTTGGGGTATTTACACGCACACTTCCGTGATCGGTGGCGAGCACAATTTTAATTTTTTTATCCGCAATTTTTTTGAGCGCCTGAAATAAAGGACTGTGTTCAAACCAGCTTTTGGTAAGGCTTCTATAACTAGACTCATCACTTGCTAGTTCTTTCAATACTTCCATTTCTGTTCTTGCATGGCTTAGCATATCTACAAAATTGTAGACAATAACGCTGAGGTCATTTTGTAATAAATTATGCATGTTAGCCAGCAGCTGTTGTGCATCTGCGTGGTTCACAATTTTATGGTAGCCAACGCGCAAGTCTTCCTTTTTTAATTTGGCAAGATGGGCGCGCATAAAGGTTTCTTCGTGCAAGTTTTTACCGCCTTCATCGTCATCATTTTTCCACTCTTCTTTAAACTTCTTTTCGATATCAATGGGTAGCATGCCCGAAAAGATTGCATTTCGGCAATAATGGGTAGCGGTGGGTAAGATGGAATAAAAAGTGTCTTCCTCTAACACCCTAAAATATTCTTGAAAAATGGGCTGAATGGCTTTCCACTGATCAAAGCGTAAATTGTCTATTAAAATAAAAAAAGTACTGGTTCCTTTTTCTACATGGGGTAGTACTTTAAACTGTAATAGTTGATGACTCATAATGGGCGCATCTGTTGCACCCGGCGCCACCCAACTTGCATAATTTTTACTGATGTATTTAAAAAAAGCTGCGTTGGCTTCCTTTTTTTGTGCCTGTAAAATATCCCGCATTTCGGGACTGTCGGATTTCTCCATTTCAAGTTCCCAATACACCAGTTTTTTATAAATTTCCATCCACTCATGAAAATCAGGATTTTCCTGAAGCTGCATAAATAGCTTGGCAAATTCTTGTTGATACGCAGCCGTGGTACTTGCTGCTACCAGGTCTTTTTTGTCCATTATTTTTTTAAGACTTAAGAGTACCTGATTTGGATTGACTGGCTTGATCAAATAATCACTGATTTGCCTACCTATCGCCTCATTCATGAGGTTTTCAGTTTCATTTTTAGTAATGAGTACAACGGGAAGGTGCGGATGATCGATTTTAATGCGGCTCAGGGTTTCAAGGCCACTAATACCTGGCATGGTTTCGTCTAAAAGCACCACGTCTACAACACTAGATCCCAAGTATTCGACAGCGTCATATCCATTGGTAAACGTGATGACTTCATAACCCTTTTGTGTTAAAAAGATTTGTTGCGACTGCAAGCTATCTACTTCATCGTCAACCCATAAGATCCTTCCTAATTGCATCAATTGTAGGTATTTAGTTAAAAAACGCTCCGTAAATCTATTTCATTCTTTGCTATCGAACTTCTATTTGTATTTTCGCAGCATCCAATAAGTGGCAGTTTAACAATTTAACAACAGGCATGGTAGCACCCAAAAGAAAAATCATCAACGATCCGGTGTACGGATTTATCACCATCAATCATCCCCTGATTTTTTCAATTCTTGCCCATCCTTATTACCAAAGATTAAGAAGGATTACACAAATGGCCATGGGTCAACTCGTGTATCCAGGCGCTGTACATACCAGGTTTCATCATTCATTAGGCGCTTATCATTTAATGGGTAACGCGGTTAATGAATTAAGAAGCAAAGGAACTGAAATTACGGAAGAAGAAGAAGTCGCTGTTAAAGCCGCCATTTTATTACACGATATTGGACATGGACCTTATTCGCATGCCCTAGAACATGTGGTGGTAAAAGGGGTTCACCACGAAGCACTTTCGCTGCAAATTATGCACGAAATGAACGCCGCATTTGATGGTCAATTAACCCTCGCGATACAAATTTTTACGGGTGCCTACCACAAACCTTTTTTACACCAACTCATTAGTGGACAACTCGACGTAGACCGTATGGACTACCTGAGTAGAGATAGCTTTTTTTGTGGCGTCAGCGAAGGCGTTATTGGTTACGACCGTATTTTAAAAATGCTGATAGTAGTTGACGGCCAACTCATGATTGAAGAAAAAGGCATTTATTCGGTCGAAAAATTTTTAGTAGCACGCCGTCAAATGTACTGGCAAGTATACCTACACAAAACGGTTTTATCTGCCGAAAAAATGTTGGTTAAAATATTAGAGCGCGCGCGTAGTTTGTACACGATTACCGATGCTGCCATGCAAACGGGGTCGGCACTGGATTATTTTTTAGGTACATTTAATGGAACCATGGACGCGCATGCACTTGCACAGTTTTGCGCATTAGATGACCATGATATCATGCACGCCATAAAGCGTTGGAGTGCACACCCAGACAAGGTTTTATCGCTTTTGTGTAGCCGTTTTTTAAGTCGTCAGCTATACAAAACAACCATTCAATCGGAGCCTTTTTTACCGGCTACTATTGCTGCTAAACAAAAGGAAAGTCTCGACGCATTTAATATAGATGCGTCCGAAGTTGACTTTGTATGTTTTACCGGAGAAGCTACCAATACACTTTATCAAACCAAAGACGAACGCATCAATATTTTATTTAAAGATGGAACTATCAAAGACATATCATTAATTGACAATGCCCTGATCCATCAAAACTTATCTGCTGCTGTCAAAAAAAATTACATTTGTCAACTACTTTAATTTTCTAGTATGCAATTTACTGCACAACAAATAGCACTTCTCGTTTCCGGTACCATCGAAGGTAATCCGGATACCACTGTTACCTCTTTTGGAAAAATTGAGGAAGCAGCTGCGGGCCAACTTTCTTTTTTAGCCAATCCTAAATACCAAGACTATTTATATACCACAAAAGCGTCTCTTGTTATTGTAAATGAAAATTTACAATTGCAAAAAAATATAACGGCTACACTGGTGCGTGTTAAAGATGCATACTCTGCTTTTGCAACACTTTTAACCACCTACCAAAATTTAAAAGCGCAGCAAAAAAAAGGGATTGAAACACCAAGCCATATTGCAAGTTCTGCAACCCTTGGTACAGATGTTTTTGTAGGCGCCTTTGCATACATTGGCGAAAAAGTAACTATTGGCAATAACACCAAGGTTTTTCCGGGTGCTTATATTGCAGAAAATGTTTCTATTGGAAACAACACCACCATTCATGCAGGCGTAAAAATTTATGAAGATTGCATCATTGGTAATGACGTTGTAATTCACGCAGGCACCGTTATCGGAAGTGATGGATTTGGATTTGCACCTCAACCCGACGGTAGTTACCAAAAAGTACCCCAAATTGGCAATGTTATCATCGAAGATCAGGTAGAAATTGGAGCAAATACCACTATTGACAGGGCTACCATGGGTTCTACCATCATTAAAAAAGGCGTTAAACTAGATAACCTCATACAAATTGCCCATAACGTAGAAATTGGCAGCCAAACCGTAATTGCGGCACAAACTGGTATCAGCGGTAGCACCAAACTGGGTCAAAAAATTATGATTGGCGGTCAGGCGGGCATTGCCGGACATTTAACCATTGCAAATGGGGTTAAAATAGCAGGCATGGCGGGTGTCACCAAAAACCTAGACGGCGAAGGAAAATCATACGCAGGCTTCCCGGCAGAAGACGCAAAACAGTCTTTAAAAGCCCAAGTTTACACCAGACAACTCCCAGAATTAGAAAAAAGGGTTAAAAAATTAGAAAAATTACTGGCAGAATTGGTTCAAAAAGAGCCTAAATAGACCAAAACAGTGGTTTAACCACCCATAAATCATATTTTTGCGCTAGATTTTATTGAATTTAACATTCTAGCATGGACCAACATTTTAACCCAGACAAACAACATACCCTAGCAAGTTCTATTGGTATTAGTGGAACTGGTTTACATACAGGCGCGCTTGTAGACATGACCCTAAAGCCTGCCAACCCGGGTTTTGGATTTCAATTTCAAAGAACCGACCTAGAAGGTCAGCCCATCATTAAAGCAGATTGCGACCTCGTAACAGATACTTCTAGAGGTACCACCCTTCAGGTGGGGGATGCAAAAATTAGTACTGTCGAACATATTTTAGCAGCGCTGGTAGGTATGGGTGTAGACAATGCACTCATTCAGGTGAATGGTCCAGAAATTCCAATTATTGATGGCAGTTCGGCTCCATTTATAGACCTTATAGATAAGGCTGGTGTGCTCGAACAAGATGCAACCAAACAGTGGTACAGCATTGATGAAAATATTTTTCATTACGACGAAGAGAAGCGCGTAGAAATGGTTTTATTACCTGCGCTTGATTATCAAATTACAACACTCATCGATTTTAATAGTCCGGTATTAGGAACGCAACACGCAGGTTTAAAAACCATTAAAGATTTTAGAACCGAGATTGCACCTTGCCGCACATTTTGTTTTTTACATGAGCTAGAAGCTTTACTTGACAACGACTTAATTAAAGGTGGCGATATCAATAATGCCATTGTTGTTGTGGATAGACCGGTAACAGATGATGAAATGTCAAGGCTTGCAAAAGTATTCAAGCGTGAAAAAATTGAAGTAAAGAGTGAAGGCTATTTAAACAATTTAGAACTACGTTTCCCCAACGAACCTGCAAGACACAAACTACTTGATATTGTTGGTGACTTAGCACTTATTGGTTATCCAATTAAAGGAAGAATTATTGCAAATAGACCCGGTCATAGCAGTAACGTAGCCTTTGCTAAAAAAATCAAACAGTACATCAAAAAAAACAAACACGTTAAAGATGTACCCGTTTACGACCCAACCATTCCACCAGTATTATCACTGGTACAAATAGAAAAAACATTACCGCATAGACATCCGTTTTTACTCGTTGACAAAATCATTGAGTTAACAGATACCTATATTGTTGGTGTAAAAAATGTTTCATTCAACGAATGGTTTTTTCCAGGACATTTTCCCGGCAATCCAGTTATGCCAGGCGTTTTACAAATTGAAGCACTTGCACAAACAGGTGGTATCTTATGTATCAATTCGATGCCAGAAGGACAATACGACACTTACTTTTTAAAAATAGACAATTGTAAATTCAAACAAATGGTAAGACCTGGTGATACCATGGTTTTAAAACTTGAATTTATAAATCCGATCAGAAGAGGCATCTGCGAAATGCGCGGAACTGTTTATGTAGGCGGCAAAGTTGCCACAGAAGCAGACCTAGTAGCACAAGTAGTAAAAAGAGCCGAAGTAATTTAAAACAAGCAAATGACACATCCATATACGTATATTGACCCCAATGCAAAAGTAGCGCCTAACGCAAAAATTGATCCATTTACCGTTATCCATGGTGATGTTCAAATTGGCGAAGGCACATGGATTGGAAGTAATGTAACCATCATGGATGGCACGCGTATTGGAAAAAATTGCAGAATATTTCCGGGTGCCGTTTTAGGTGCGGTTCCACAAGATTTAAAATTTGATGGAGAAAAAACAACTGTCGAAATTGGAGACAATACCACCATTCGTGAATTTGTAACCATCAATAGAGGGACCACCGATCGTTGGAAAACCAAAGTAGGTAACAACTGTCTAATTATGGCATACTCTCACGTTGCGCACGACTGTATCATTGGCGACAATTGCATTTTAAGTAATAGCGTTCAATTGGCAGGTCACGTTGTATTAGGTGACTGGGTTTGGATTGCAGGCGTGAGTGCCGTGCACCAGTTTGTAACCATTGGTCAACATTCTTATATTGCTGGAGGTAGTCTTGTAAGTAAAGACGTGCCCCCATATATTAAAGCGGTGCGCAACCCACTTAGTTATGGTGGTGTAAATAGCGTGGGTCTTAAACGCAGGGGTTTTGAACTTGAGCGTATCAATCATATTTTAGATATCTACCGTATTATTTTTAATAAAGGACTTAATACCACACAAGCCCTAGAATTTATTGAAGAAGAATTACCAGCAAGCGATGAGCGCGATGAAATTGTAACATTTATCAGAGAAAGCGGCAGAGGTATTATCAAAAGATTTGTAAAAGGCGCAAGCGACGAAGACTAATACCATGCAAATCCAACTCGAGCAAACTGGAAAAAAATACAATCGGGAATGGATTTTTCGCGGACTATCCCATACGTTTATGGCAGGCAAAAAATATGCCATTACTGGACCCAATGGATCTGGTAAAAGTACACTGCTGCAAACAATTGCGGGCAGTACTGCATTATCGGAAGGTCATATTATATACAGTGTATCAGGTAACGAAATTGCAACAGAAAATGCTTTTACACAGTTTAGTATTTGCGCGCCTTATCTCACACTCATAGAAGAAATGACCGCACTAGAATTTTTAGCTTTTCATGAGCGCTTTAAATCTTTTATGCCAGGCATCACACCGGATATCATCTTAGAAACGATTGGACTAACAGTTGCAGCCAATAAACAAATCAGGTATTATTCTAGCGGCATGAAACAGCGCATAAAATTAGCACAAGCTATTTTTTCTGATGTGCCCGTTTTATTTTTAGACGAGCCTTGTACCAATTTAGACGAAACGGGTTATGCACTTTATCAATCACTCATTCAAAATTATGCATCTAGTAAATTAATTATTGTGAGCAGCAATGATAAATTAGAATATAATTTTTGTGAAGAAGTGATAGATATTAAAAAGTATAAATAAGCATGAACCCTAATATCGAAGCCCTTTACCGAATTGCAGGCAGTCAAGAAAGGACCATTGTTGGACTCATGAGTGGCACTTCTGTGGATGGACTAGATATTGCAGTTTGTAAAATTGCAGGGAGTGGTAACAGCACAAAAATTAACATCACACACCACACTACTATACCATACGACGCTGCATTTAAAGCAGACATTGCGCAAATATTTTCAATTAAAACGGTAGATTTAGAAAAGGTAACCCTCTTACATGCACATATCGCTAGGGTACACGCCAGCATGGTGTTGTCTGCACTTAATAGTTGGGGCATTGAGGCTTCAAGTGTCGATTTAATCGCAAGCCATGGCCAAACCATTTACCATGCGCCTGCAACTATGCATAAGCAAAACATGTATGGTAATGCTACTTTACAAATTGGCGATGGCGATATAATCAGCACTACAACTGGCATTATTACCATTAGTGATTTTAGACAAAAACATATTGCAGCAGGTGGCGAAGGCGCACCGCTTGCTTTATTTGGCGATACTATTTTGTTTGCGAGTGAAACCGAAAATAGAGTTTTACTAAATATGGGCGGGATTGCTAATTTCACCTATTTACCTGCCGGACAAACCACCCATATTATTAGCACAGATGTAGGACCCGCCAATACCCTTATTGATAGTTATGTAAAAGCAAATTACGCTGGCCTTAGCTTCGATGCAAACGGTGAAATAGCAAGCAGTGGTACAATCAATGAGGCGTTTGTAAACGCAGTATTAGCGCATCCGTTTTTTAGTGCTGCTTTTCCAAAAACCATTGGACCCGAATTATTTAATCTAGACTTTATTGCAGCAGCTTGTAAAAGCGCTGGCATTGTTACCATGGCCCATCAAGATATGGTTGCATCACTTAGTTATATTACAGCGCGTGTAATAACAGATGGTATCCATAAAATTGTGGGTGATGCTAGTAAAGAAATAGTCATTTATGCAAGTGGCGGTGGTATTCATAACGCTTATATCATGCAGCAGTTGCAAAACATGTGTCCTAATGCCTTACTTAAAAACATAGAAACACTGGGCGTTCATCCGGATGCAAAGGAAGCAGTACTATTTGCTATTTTAGCCAACGAAGCTGTGGCTGGATCACCAACACTTAGTATGGGAAAAATTAGCTTCCCACAGTAAAATTATCGGCATTACGGTACGCATTTATAAGTGCGATTTCTCCTTCTTTACCGCCACCAGCTTTACCATGCTCCATGCCATATATACCTCTGAAACCCTTGTTGTGTATGTGTTTGAAGATATTCTGGTAATTCATTTCGCCGGTACCCGGTTCGTTACGACCCGGATTATCTCCTATTTGAAAATACGCGGTTTCATCCCAGCATAAGTTAATGTTGGCAATAATATTTCCTTCATTTCTTTGCATGTGGTACATGTCAAATAAAATTTTGCAAGAAGGACTATTTACCGCTTTACAAATTGAATAGGTTTGATCGGTATGTCTTAAAAATAAATCAGGTGTATCGCTTAATGGCTCTAATACCATAATTAAATTGTGCTTCTCTAAAATTTCGGCACCATACCTGAGTGATTCAATAACCCTAGCCGTTTGAATCCCCATTGGAAGTTTACGATCAAAATTACCAGGCACTACGGTCATCCATTTAGCCCCACATCTTTTTGCCACTTCAACCGAATCTTTACAATATTTAATAAATTTTTCACGCCACTGCTTATCCCCACTTGTTAAAGAAGTTTGTAGTGGCCAGTTATCATAGGCAATGACAAACACGCCCATGCGCATGTTTAAGCGCGCAAGTGTATCGCCAATTTTTTGTTGCATCTCTGGTGTGCGGGACATCATGCCATTGTCTTCTATAGATCTAAAGCCTACACTATGTGCAAATTTAATTTGCTCAATAAAATCTGGGCCTGCGTGCGCACTAAACATGCCATCATGAAAAGCATAATCGGCAGTAAAGGGTTTTGAATCTAGCGGGCTCATAGTTGCACTTGATTTATTTGCCGCACTCGAAACAAATGGCATTGAAGCAGCTGCTATACCTGCACCTGCTAGCATATTGCTTTTTAAAAAGTTTCTTCTTTCCATGATTTTTTTATTGTAGCTGTTTAACGCCTACTGGCAATGAGTAAATTAAGGTCTGTGTATTTTAAATCAAATTTTTGACTGATATAAAAATCGGTTAAAGCGCCTTTAAATAAATAAATACCCTCTCTCACATTTACATCATGCCATAGCATTTCATCGAGTCCGCCCTCATCACTAATGGTGAGCATGAGTGGCATGAGTACATTGCTAATGGCCTGACTTGCTGTTCTTGCAAAACCAGATGGAATATTAGGCACTCCATAATGTATAACGCCATGCTTTACAAAAGTTGGCTTTTCATGACTGGTTAATTCACTGGTTTCAAAACAACCACCTCTATCAATGGCAACATCAATAATAATACTACCTGGCCTCATGGCGGCTACCATTTCTTCGGTAACAACAACAGGGGCTCTGCCATATTCGTTGCTGAGCGCACCTACTGCCACTTCACATGTTTTTAATTGCTTGGCTAATATTTTAGGCTCTAGTACAGACGTCCAAACGCGCTGTCCCAAATTATTTTGTAGTTGCTTAAGCTTGTACACATCGTTATCAAAAACTTTTACCGACGCTCCTAAAGCAAGTGCATTTCGGGTAGCACTTTCTCCAACAATACCTGCACCCACAATCACTACTTTAGTTGGCGGAATGCCGCTGATACCGCCTAGTAGCACGCCTTTGCCTTTATTAAAACTGCTTAAATACTGAGCGGCAATAAGCATTACAGCACTACCTGCTATTTCACTCATGCTGCGCACAATTGGATACGTACCGCTAGCGTCTTTAAAATTTTCGAAACTTAATGCCGTAATTTTTTTCTCCATCATCTTTTGAATATCCGCCTGTTGTAACGCAGAATAGTGGATGGGAGAAATAATAATTTGGTTGAGTTGTAAAAGCGGTAAATCTTCAGAAACGATGGGCGCACTTTTTACAAGGATGGGACATTTGTAAATTTCATGTCTATCAAAAACAATATTAGCACCCGCTTCACTATAATCTGCATCGGAGTAATGACTTCCCTCGCCAGCTAAATGTTCGATAGAAACTTCGTTTCCATTAGAAACCAAAACACCCACCGCCTCCGGCGTTAATGCAATACGGTTTTCTTGAAACGCCGTTTCTTTAGGTATCCCAATATGCAGTTTTGCACCAAGTGGTTTTACATCTAATGTTTCTTCGAGGGTCTCGTATAAAAAAGAAGTAGAAATTGTAGGTTTACTAGTGGCCATAATAATTTGTATTTGCTAGTGACTAGCTGGGTTGTCTATAAAGTTAGCATTTTGCACTAGAATATAAATGCCTCGTATTTTCATCTATGAGGGATAAGCGTACTTCAAATACCGGTCCGGTTAAAAGCGCAGGTACATTTTCTGGCCATTCAATAAAGCAAGTGTCGCCACTATGCAAATGCTCGTCAATACCTGCCCTCACAGCTTCCTCTAATGAGCCTAATCGGTACCAGTCCATATGAAAAATACTGCCCCCAGGGTGCTGGTATTCATTGACAAGGGCAAATGTAGGACTGCTTACGGTGTCGGTTACGCCTAAGGCTTCACAAATAGCATGGATGAGTGTGGTTTTACCAGTGCCCATGGGAGCATAAAAAGCCCAAATAGGGGTATCCTTTCCTTCGGCCCAAACGGCAGCCGCTACTTCCTGAATTTGGTTTAGGGTAAAATTTTGATCCATCAAACAAATATACAAACAAAGGCCTCCTAATGAAGTAACTTTGTAGTAAAATACGTCTTATGGAAAAAGTGAATTGGAAGGTAAAAGGTATGAGCTGTACCAACTGCGCACTTAGTGTAGACAAGGTACTTACAGGTTCAGGTATGCAAGATGTGAAAGTGAATTTTATGAACGGCGAAGCTAGTTTTAGCGCCCCTGAAAATACCAATAAAAAAAATATTCAAAAAGAAGTTGAAGCACTAGGTTACCAAGTTTCTGGAGATGGTTTAGAGACCGCTGAAATTTCCAAAAAAATATTTAGTTCGCCGCTACAACGCTTTTGGTTCTGCTTTGCTTTTACAGCGCCCCTTATGCTCCACATGATTCCGGGTATTCATATGCACATACTCATGAATCCCTATGTGCAACTTGGTTTAACCATTCCCGTATTTATTGTTGGGATGGGATACTTTGGAAAGAGCGCCATTAAAAGCCTTTCGAAAGGAGTGCCAAACATGAATGTTCTTGTGGCACTTGGTGCGCTAGCTGCTTTTGGATACAGCTTATATGGTACTATTATTGGAGAAGCCGAAAACTATTTATTTTACGAAACCACTGCTACTATTTTAACCCTTGTGTTTTTTGGTAATTGGTTAGAAGATAGATCAGTAGAAACCACACAAGCTGCTTTAAAAAAATTAGCCGTGTCGCAAAAGACAATGGCTAACCTTATTGCCTTCGATGAAAACCATCAAGAGCTGGTATTCCCGGTAGAAAACACCAGTTTAAAAGTGGGCGATATTGTACTTATAAAAAACGGCGAAACGGTGCCCATGGATTGTAAAATTTTATGGGGAGAAGCAAGCATTAATGAAGCCATTATTTCTGGTGAGAGTGTGCCTGTTATTAAAAAAATGAATGACCTGCTTATTGGTGGTAGCATGGTGGAATCGGGCACCATCAAAGCATACATTACTGCTGTTGGAGAAAACACAGTACTCGCTAATATTTTGAATCTTGTAAAAGAGGCGCAAACAGAAAAGCCTCCCGTTCAACAACTCGCCGATAAAATTAGCGCCATATTTGTACCTACTGTTATTGGCATTGCATTACTTACCATTATAGGCAATTATTTTTTTGCTTCCCTTCCTTTTAGTAGTTCCTTACTAAGAGGCATTGCCGTACTTGTTATTTCATGTCCATGTGCCATGGGCCTCGCAACACCTGCAGCCATTGCTGTTGGGCTTGGTAGAGCTGCCCGTAATGGTGTGCTGTTTAAAAATGCAAGAAGCTTAGAAATTTTTAAAAGTATTAAGCAGGTAGTGTTTGATAAAACCGGAACGCTGACTACTGGAAAATTTACCGTCACTAATTTTACCTTGTCTCCTACGGCAACAATTGATGAAAATACTTTTAAGCAAATTGCCTTTTCACTAGAAAAATATGCCAACCATCCTATTGCAAATGCTATAGCTGCTGCGTGGAAAACAAAAGAAGATATCCGCTGGCAAAAAATTGAAGAGCAAAAAGGACTTGGCATGTTTGCCACCGATAAAGAAGGTAATACCTACATTGCTGGATCCTTTAAAGTGGCTACACAACATACCACAGACCATAGCCACAATGTATACGTTTTAAAAAACAATATTTTATTAGGCTATATAGATGTGGCGGATGAAATTAGACCAGAAGCTAAAGAAGTAATCGCAACACTCAAACGCATGGGGCTTCAACCCATTTTATTAAGTGGCGATAAAAAAGAAAAATGTGCAACCGTTGCAAATGAATTAGGCATCACTGAATTTTATTATGAGCAAACGCCCGCTAATAAACTAGACAAAATTGGAAGCTTAACCCTCCAAGCCCCTACTGTTATGGTAGGCGACGGCATCAATGATGCACCAGCGCTTGCAAAAGCCACTGTTGGCGTATCATTAAGTGAGGCTTCCCAAATAGCCATGCAAAGTGCGCAGGTAGTACTCATGAACCATGGCATTAAAAATTTACCACTTGCTCTAGGACTAGGTAAACACACATACCTCACCATCAAAGAAAATTTATTTTGGGCCTTTGCCTATAATATTGTTGCCATTCCGGTAGCAGCCTTTGGTTATTTAAATCCAACATTTGGCGCACTTGTAATGGGCCTTAGTGACGTAGTGCTTGCTATCAATTCTATCAGACTCAACTTTAAAAGAGTAACACGTTAAGCGCCGCATGTCAACACCATTACAAATACTAAAAAAATATTGGGGGCATGAACAGTTTAGGCCATTACAAGCGGATATTATTGATGCGGTAGTTGCACAAAAAGACGTGTTGGCATTATTACCCACTGGAGGTGGCAAATCCATTTGTTTTCAGGTACCAGCACTTATGCAAGATGGCATGTGTCTAGTGATTAGTCCGCTCATTGCACTCATGCAAGACCAGGTAAACAACCTACAAGAAAAAGGCATTGAAGCGGCCGTCATCCATAGTGGTATGCCTTTTGGAGCTGTAAAAGAAACACTTCAGGCATGCACAAGCGGTGCTTACAAATTTTTATACCTCTCTCCAGAGCGTATCGAATCTCATTTATTTAAAGAATATTTACCCGCACTAGATATTACACTTATTGCAGTAGATGAAGCCCATTGTATAGCACAGTGGGGTTACGATTTTAGACCGCCCTATTTGCGCATTGCGAATCTAAGAAAAGAACTACCGGGCATACCCGTTATCGCATTAACTGCATCAGCTACTAAAGAGGTAGAAACAGATATCATAGATAAATTAGCCTTTAAGCACTATACGATTTTTAGGCAGCCTTATAAACGTCCCGCTCTTTCCTATAGTTATTTTGAAGTAGAGAGTAAAATTAATAAGACGCTCGACATTATAAATAATGTAAAAGGGGGCGGCATCGTTTATTGCAACACCAGAAAGCAAACAAAAGATATTGCCGAATTATTACAACTTCAAAAAGTGAGTGCTGATTATTATCATGCTGGACTTAGTGCAGAAGAGCGGCAGGTAAAACAAAAAAAATGGATGATTGGTGAAACACGCATCATGGTGTGTACATCTGCATTTGGTATGGGCATCGATAAAGATGATGTTAGAACGGTTATTCATTACGACATGCCCGACTGCCTCGAAAATTATTACCAAGAAGCAGGCAG
>JACCEA011957955.1_pt1 | contig 13643 bp, 1 predicted proteins | sample 7449851 | NCBI WGS metagenome assembly JACCEA01 (sample SAMN15323453, study PRJNA562643) | freshwater metagenome | isolation source: river surface water | place: USA:Blue River Watershed | collected 2017-08-18 | reverse complement strand
GCTGCTAGCGGACAAGGCTGTCGTGGCTCTGTGGTGGCCAGCGGTTTTGTGGGTGCCCTGCGCTTCACGTGTGCGTCTGTGGCTTTGGCCTGTTTGTCTTTGGGCAACACCCAAGCCCAATCCAGCCAAATTGCCCTCGCCACAAACGCCCTGCCCCAAGGCGGCAGCGTCAGCACTGGCTCGGCCACCATCAGCACCAGTAGCGCCAACATGGCCATCAACCAAAGTACCGACAAAGCCAGCATCAACTGGCAAAGCTTCAACATTGGCACTGGCGCGTCTGTCAACATCGCTCAGCCCAGCTCTGATGCCGTGCTGCTCAACCGCGTGGTGGACAACGACCCCAGCCAAATCTCGGGGCAGTTAAAGGCCAATGGCCAAGTGATTTTGCTCAACCCCAATGGCGTGCTGTTTGGCAAAGATGGCTCTGTTACCGCCAGCGCATTCACTGCCAGCACATTTGGCTTGAGCGATGCCGACTTCATGGCTGGCTACTACAAATACAACCGCAACGGCAGCACGGCTGCCGTGGTCAACCAAGGCACCATCGAAGCATCGGCAGGTGGCTTTGTGGCGCTGATTGGCGCCACCGTCACCAACGAGGGCACCATCCGTGCGCCTCAAGGCGATGTGGTGATGGCCGCCGCCGAGAGCGTGGCCTTGCCTGAAGAGCTGGTCAAACCCCAGCCTGTTAATACGCCTAACACCGTGAGTGTGCGCATGAGCAAGCGCGTGCGCTTAGAGCTTGACCCTGCAGCCATCAACACCGCCGTCAACAACACCGAGAGTGGTGTGATCGTGACTGAGGGTGGCCAAGTGCTGCTGCAAGCTGCGGCCCTCAGCTCTGCTGTGGCCAGCGTCACGCACAGTGGCCGCATAGACACCTCTGCCCCGCAAGCGGGTGCTGTCACCGTGTTGGCAGACAACGGCGTTATCAAGGTCGATGGCAGCATCAAAGCCAACAGCAGCGGCACTGACAACCAAGGCCAAGCCCGCAAGGGTGGTGACATCATCATCGGGCGCGATTTGGATACAGGTGTACTGGCCAAAATCGCAGATGTCAGTGGTGCTACGCTTGAAAGCAAAGGTGGTTTCGTCGAGACCTCGGGCCACCAGCTCACCATCGACAACACTAGCGTGGTTGCTAAAGACTGGTTGCTCGACCCTGACAACATTCAAATCACTAATGACGCCAGCTTGGCTGCGGGCTACACCTCTCGCGTTTCGGCTACCAACTTGGGGACTTCTCTTAGCGCCGGCACCAACGTCACCCTGAACACAGCATCAGCGAACGCAGACAGTGGCAACATCTACATCAACTCAGCGGTCAACAAAACCGGCAACAGTGACGCAACCCTAACGCTGGTTGCTGACAACGGCATCATCATGAGCTCGGCCATCGGCGTGACCGGTGGCTCGGGCAAGTTGAACCTAGACTTCACCGCCAACGGCAAACCCGGTGGTGTCACACCTGCAGCGGCTGACGCCAACAGCTTAGGCATCATCATCGGTGGCGTTGGCAATATGAGCCTCAATGGCGGCAACCTGACCCTCACTGGTACTTCATACAAAAACGGTGGGGCAGGTGTGATGTTTGCACCTGCCGCCCTCTCATCCACAGGCGCTCTCACGGCAGGCCCCACCCTTAACATCTCGGCGGGCAACATCACCGTCAACGGCAGCGCTACCACCTTCTCGGGCTCCAGCGGCTATGGCGTGTTCATGACGCGCTACCCACAGACTGTTCAGCTCAACGCCAGTGGTGACGTCAGCATCATCGGCACCATCACCGGCGCAGGCACAGGTTCGGCCTTCTCTTCTGTTTACAGTGGCGTCACCAATGCGGCCAACAGCATCACCGCAGGTGGCACCCTGACACTGCGTGGTAACAACCGCGCAGCAACATCAAACACCTCGGCGGCTGTCTATGCCGATGGCGGCTTGCAGCTGCGCTCAGTCGGCAATATGGTGATTCAGGCTGAGACGAACACCTCTAGCACGGCTGCCATAGCCTTCAGCTCCTCTGCAAACAGCACCGTTCACGCCAACACCTCACTGCGCTCGATCGACAGCAGCGGTAACGCCAGTGGCAACGTGCTCGTCCAGAGCAACCAAGGTGGCATCAGCTTCAACAACCAACTGGCCGACGCTACTAGCTCGCGTGATATCAAAGGCGTCAATGTCACCATCGACAACACCGGCGCAGGCATGGCCACAGGCGCTGGCAACAACGTCGGCTCTGGCGGCACCAAGGGGGCTACCGTCGGGACTGGTTCTATCAATGCAGCCACCGGCGCTATCACCAAAGGTACCGGTAGCGCCGCAAACAACTGGGCAAACGGCGTCTATCTCGATGGTCGGACCATCAACGCCACAGGTAACATCAATATCTATGGTGTCGTAACTCCTGCCCCATCAGGCTGGAGCTATGGCATTAACTCTGCAGCTCAAATCACAGCAGCCAACTTCACTATCCAAGGTGAAGCAAAGTTTGTTGGGGGGGCTTGGAACTCAGGTGGTGGTGGGGTACTTCTTGCCAATGATGCAAGCATCACCGGCACTGCAGGCAGTGGTACCAACCAAATCACGGGTTCTTGGTATGAAAGCTTCTATGGTTCGACTTTTGGTGTGCGGACTAATAACAACATACGACTCACCACCGCAAGCGGTTCTCAACTAAACATCACAGGCACCAACAACCTCAACGGTCAACTCAGTGGCGGCAATATGACGCCTGGTGTTTTTGTGGCAGGGCCCCTCACAACGTTGGGCACGATCAACATGACAGGCACCTCTAAAGCCTACGACGGCATCACCATCAACGGTGCATGGAGCCATTCGGGCGGCAACCTGTCTATCGAAGGCAGTAACACAAGTGGCCGCGCTATCAATAACAATGCAACCGTGAGCAGCCTCAAAGTTAATGGCAACCTCACCGTCACAGACAGCAGCAATCTTCAACTCTCGGGTACCTACACCGCTGTAGAAAACAACCCTTCCACAGCGACAGGCTATGGCTTTTATAACGGTGGTGCGATCACCGGAGGCGGCGGCACGCTCACCGTCACTGGGTCATCTTCTCTGGTCGCTGGTCAAACAACGCCCTCCGTCGGCATTTACACCAACGGTGCGATCTCTGGCTGGGGAAACACCGCTTTGATCGCAAGCAATAACGCAGGATCTAACTCTGTTGCCTTGCAAGTCATGAAAAACATCGACGTGAGCAGCAATAGTCTGAAGCTGCAAGCCATCAACGGTGGACAAATCTATCAAGGAAGCACTTCAGCCATCACCGCTAGCCGCGTGAGCATCGACAACACCAACGGCAGCATCAATGCCACCACAGGTGCGATCACCATGGGAACCGCGCCCAGCACCACAGGTAGTGCCACTAGAGCGCTTGACCTCAACGGAGCCATCAACACCACAGGCAACATTCACATGGCCGCCAACTCCGGGGCTTACATCAACAGCACGCTAAGCAGTAGCAGCGGCGTCATCAATATCCAAGCTATTGGCACACTGGAGAACGCCACTGGCGGCGCATCAAGCGCGCAATCAATTAGCTTTAGTTCGACTGGTGGAGACATCATTCAACGCGCGAACATAACTGCAACTGCTGCCAATGGAACTGTGGCACTCGACAACCATACAGCAAGTGGGCGCAGCATCAGCCGCAGTGCAGGGACCATCACCGCCAACACAGTCAACCTGAATGCTGCCAATCAAATTGGTTCAGAAGATGCAGGCGCCACGATTAACCGTCTACAAATAGCAGCAAGCAATTTGTCAATGACTTCAAGTGGCCATCAATACGCCACTGGGTCACAAGCAATGACAGCTGCTGCTAGCTCGACCAGTGGCGATATCAAAATTAAAACAACAACTGGCAGCATCACCATTGGTACTGTCAACAGCATTGCTGGCATCACTACCACAGGCACAGTCGACTTAAACGCTGCTGCAGCCATCAATAGCAGTCAGAGCATCAGCGCAACTAATCTCTACCTAACAGCAGGCACCACTATTGGTAGTGCAGGCAGCAGAATCAATACCAATGCAAGCAATTTGTCTGCAGCCTCTGCAGGCGATCAGTTCATCACCGATACCAACTCCTCAGGTGTAACCTTCGCCGCACAAACTACCAACAACGGCGATATCGATTTGCAAACCACCGTGGGCACGCTCACCGTGGGAACTGTCAACGGCATCACTGGCATCACAAGTCATGGCACGGGTGATGTCACTCTAGTGGGCAACTTCACAGGCGCCAGTGGCTACGGTATCGCGATCAATAGCAACATCACTGCTGGAGGCAATGTCTCACTCACTGGTACCACAGCAGCCAACAACCGCCCTGGTGGCCTAGCCTATGCAGGCGTGCGTAACGGTGCAGTAGTTAGCGCACAAGACATCACTCTCACAGCCTCGTCTACCGATAGCACGGCAGAAGTCTTGGGTTACTACGGTGGTGCAGGCTCTTTGATCGCTTCCAACACCATCACCGCAACGGGCACTTCAGCAGGCTCAGGTGTGGGCTTTTATCAGTGGCAGGGCACCACTCAATCCGCCAACGGGATGACCATCACTGGTACATCCAACACCAGTCATGGTGTTTCTCTACACAATGGCCCCCTAGTCAAAAACACAACGTCAGGCAACATCTCCATCACTGGCAGCACAGCCGACACAGCTAACAGCCAAGGTATTTTGCTGAGCACTTCCACCATCACCAACGACAACGGCGGCGTGAACTTAACGGCAGCCAGTGGCAACATTTCAGCTGCATCGGGCACCAATGCCATCAATGGCAAAGGCAATATCAGCCTCACCGCTGGCACCAACGCCAGCAGCGCAGGCGCCATTGACGGCACAGCTCTCACCATCACACAAACAGCGGGCAGCATTGGCATCACTACGGTGCGCACCACAGGCACAGGCAATGTGACTGCACCTAAGCTGGTCAACAACGGCACAGGCAATGTGGTAGTGGCTGCAGGCAGCAGCATTGCAGCCGGTACGGGCACGGGTGGGCAAGTGCTCACGGTCAGCGGTAACACCATCACCCAAAGCAGCACTGGTAAAACCTACATCTACACTGGCGCTGCAGCGAATACAGGTGTACTGAGCAATTTGTCGACAGATTTTGCTTCTCTCTACTACAACGGTAGCAGCCATGTGCTGAACGCTTCATTCAACAGCGCTTACAACAGCACCATTACGGGAGGTGACGACAGCCAAGTGTTGTTCCGCGAAACAACAACTCCCACATTCACACTCGACTTGGCTACAACGAGTCTTTCTAAAACCTATGGCCAAGCTGACCCGACACTAGCCGCAGTCAAAACCGCCATTCAAACAGCTTACTCCGCTGCTAGTAAACCGGCTCAAATTGACAACAGCGTAGCCGGCGTGGGCGGCAATAACGTTTTTAGCCTTACTGCTGCAGATGCGATTGCCGCTCTCACTGGTTCGCGTACCGCAGGTGAGAACGTAGCCAATAGCCCATACGCTTACTCTCTCAGTGCGGCATCACTCAACACCACAGCTGGCGGTAGCGCACCCACCTTGACCATCAACAAGGCTGATCTAACCCAAGTCGCTGCCAGCAAAACATACGACGGCTTTGCAACCGTCACGTCCGCACAAATGACCACCATTGCTGGCGTCAACGGCGAGACATTCACAGCTACTGCTGGCTCCGCCACCATCAGCGATGCCAACGTAGCCACGGCCAACAAAACCATCACCGACCTCTCCGGGCTCACACTCACCAGCAACAATGGCGGCGTAGCTAGTAACTACAACCTCAACACCAACTTACCTGCAGCTGGTGCCAACAACGCTGCCACCATCAATGCTGCGCCACTGACCATCCGCGTCAACAACACCAGCGCTTTTGTCACGCAAGATGCCAACACAGCCACTGACCAAGGCGTGAGCTATACAGGCTTTGTGAATGGAGAAACCGCAGCCACCGCCCTGGCTGGCAGCTACACACGCAACTACACAGGTGCCAGCGCCACCCCCGCTGTGGGCAGCTACACAGGTGTGTATGGCCTCAGCGCTACGCCTACGGCCAACAACGGTAACTACACACTCACGGTGCAAAACGGCAACCTCACCGTGGTGCCTGCAGACAAACTGCTCATCACCATTGCCAGCCAGTCAGACACCTATGGCAACCGCACCAGCACCAACGCGGGGGTAGCCAGCACCGTCATCGCCGAATACTGTTTTAACCAAAACCTTGCTTGCTCGGGCGCCAACATTGCATCGCTCACCATGACGCAGCTAAGCGGCACGCAATGGAAAGCTTCGGACATCACCAACAGCTACGTGCTGTTTGACACCTCACTCATAAGCCCAAGCTACTCAGCAGGCGGCTATCTCAATGCAGGTAACTTCACCTACAGCGCGACTCAGATCACACCCCAATCGCTGCCCAATGCCAGCTTTGTAGGCAGCGTGGCAAACGGCGGCGTACTCACCGTCGACCCACTCGCTTTAACACTGACAGCCCCAACCCTCAGCAAAACCTACGACGGCACCACATCCCTCTCCGGGCGCACCTTCTCACCTGCAGGTGCAATGAGTGGCGACGCTGTAACTGCTAGCGCTGCATCGGGTGACTTTGCCAGCCCTAATGTGGGCACGGGTATCAGCTACACGCTGAACGGCATTACTCTGTCGGGTGCTGACGCAGCCAACTACAGCCTTGCCAGCAACACCCTCAGCGGGACTGGCAGCATCACTGCCGCCAACAACAATAACGGCGGCGGTAGCACTCCTCAGCCTTATATCAAGCCACCTCAGCCCGTCTTCCCGAGCGATAACGCTTCGAACGATGGTGGCGGTAGTTCTGATGGTTCATCAAGCGGTGCTGGGAACCCTTATTTTGTGCTCCCTGGTCGAGCCAAAGCCGATGACCGCTGCAACGCCAACAACCTCGAAGCCTGCTTGTGTGAAGACCTCAAGCATCAAGAGATTGACCAACTCGCCATTTGCTACCAACCCAAGAAGGCAGATAACACTCCTTCCAAACCTTTGAAGCAAAAGCAAGCATCTGTTGATTTCGGAAGTAAAGGTTAAAAATCGATCAAATCCACAAAAACACTCACCAACTTAACATTTATTAATAAATTTGCTATTTTTAAATTCATTTTTTAACCATATTTAAAACTTTAGGGGTTATTACCAACGAAAATTCCTATCCAACAGCAAAGCACAAACCAGTGCTTTAAGTTTTGGATAAGGAATTTTTAAAATGAACGCTCTTTGCTACAAAGTTATCTTTTCTAAGCGTTTGGGTGCATTGGTGGCTGTGGGTGAAAACGCCACCTCGCAAGGTAAATCAGCCAGCGGCGCAGCTTGCCGCACGGTGGTAGCCCCCACCGCCATCAGCAAGAGCAGCACATATAGCAACTATGTAGGCGCACTCAAATCCTTATTTGTCGCATCCACTTTGGCCTGCGTCACTGCCAGCCCCAGCTGGGCAGCACCAGATGCCAACGCCCTGCCCACCAACGGTGTGGTGCAAACTGGTGCAGCTACCGTCAGCACCAACGGCACGGCCATGACCATCAACCAAGCCACCCAAAAAGCCAGCATCAACTGGAACAGCTTCAGCATCGGCAAAGATGCATCAGTGAATGTGGTGCAAAACAACGCCAGCTCGGTGTTGCTCAACCGTGTGGTGGGCAACGACCCTAGCCAAATTTTTGGCAAGCTCACCGCCAATGGCCAAGTCATTTTGATTAACCCCAATGGCGTGGTGTTTGGCAAAGGTGGCTCAGTCACCGCCAGCGCATTCACCGCCAGCACCTTTGGCATGAGCGATGCCGACTTTCAAAACGGCAAATACAAATACACCCGCAACGGCAGCACCGCAGGCGTGACCGTTGAAAACGGCGCAGACATCCACACTACCACCCCTGGCGGCTATGTGGCATTGATCGGTGCATCCGTCAACAACCAAGGTGAAATTCACACCCAACAAGGTGCCGTGGTCATGGCGTCTGGCGAGAGCGTGGCACTGCCCACAGCGTTGACCGACAGCGTGGGCGTGCCTCTGAGCAGCAAAGTGCGACTTGAGTTGGCCCCATCCACCCTCAACGCCAGCGTAGAAAACGGCGGCACCATCACCACCGAAGGTGGTCAGGTGCTCATGCAAGCGTCGGCCGTCGTTGACGCTGTATCGCACGTTGCAAATGCCAGCGTGACACACGCTGGCACCATTGACACCACTGGCGAGCAAGGCGGCCGTGTGGACGTACTGGCCGACCACGGTACGGTGCGCGTAAGCGGCATTATCAAAGCCAACAGCACCGACGGCTCGATGGGTGGCAAGGTCTTCATCGGCCGCGACGAGGTCACCAATGTGCTGGCCGCCATCGGTGACGCCAGCGGTGCGCGCATCGAATCGAAGGGCGGCTTTGTGGAAACCTCCGGTGAATATCTCAAAACCACGGGCACACGTGTACTGGCAAAAGATTGGTTGCTCGACCCAACCGATATCAACATCGTGAGTTCCGATACAAGTACCGCCAACACCCCTAAGACCCCCGATACTCCGCCAGTCACTGGTGCAACCCAAACTTACCAGCAAACCGGATCAATAAATACAAGCGAAGTCTTGAAGGCGGATATTGAAGCGTCAATTAACAACGGTACGAACGTCATTATTGAAACCTCAAACGGTCCCGGAAGCGGTGAAGGCAACATCACCATCAAAACAAAACTTGATTTCGACAACGATAAGCAAGACGCTACCTTATCTCTCAAAGCACGGAACGGAATTATTCAAGAAGCAGGAGCATCCATCACCAACACTGGGGAAAAACGGGTTCATATTGCAATGGAAGCCCTTGGTCTATGGGCAGGGCAATCCATAGACCACGTATCCAGTCAGGGCATCACCCTCAACAGCACCGTCACCACCAACGGTACCGTCACATTAACGGGGACCTCCAGGAACACCTCTGGCGTCCAAATTTCGAGCGCAACCAACAACAGTCGAAGTGGCGTGGTATTCAACGCTGGCTCTGGCATCACTGCAGACAACTTCCAAATTACTGGCACTCATCATGTCGCTGCGGGTAACTCATTCGGAGTCAACGGCGTTTACATGAGTGGTGCGGTCAACTTGGTCGCCACGGGCAATACCAACAGCACCATCACCGGCATCAGCAACGCGCAAGGCAATTTCGGTGCGGGTGTGATGGTGTGGGACGGTGCGACGGTGCGATTGGGAAACCAAGGCACCGGCGTCACCACAATCAGAGGTTCGAATACCCACGCTGGCGGTGGTAACGGTGTTCGGATCGGAGCGAGTGAGAATTCCGCGGTGATCAACGCGGTGGGCCGTGTGACCATCGGGCAACAAACGGCTGGGGTCAATGCACCCATCTTCATTCGCGGCACCCTCAATGCCAGTCTGAATACATCGAACTTGGGCGGTCTAACCATTCTTGGTCAAACGGGCAGCGGCTTGACAACAACAGCCGTTCAATTGTGGGACACCAACATCAATGCTGCAGGCGTTGATCTTGTCATTGATGGAATTGCGGGTAACGCCACAGGTGTTTACATACAAACCGCGCTAAATACCACTTGGACGACCAAAAACCTGACTGTGACAGGAGTGGCCAACACAACCTCGGGATCCAGCGGATCGGGTGTGGTTATTCAACGATATCCCAACGTGTTAACTGTCAACGCCAGCGGCAACATTTCAGTGACCGGAACCGTCCAAGGCGCGGGCAATGGTTCTGGCATAGACCTGCGTGAAAGCGGTTGGGGGCCCCAGTCCATCACCATGAACGCAGCGGAGACCATCACCCTGCGCGGCAATAACCGGGCATCGACCGGCAACCCCTCACAAGCCATCTATATCGGCGCCGGCCTGCAAGCGCGGGCCGTGGGCAATATCACCGTTCAAGCTGAGACCAATAACTCCAACGTCAACGCGATCAGCTTCTTCTCACAGGCTACTACCACGAACGGCGGCTTGAACGGTAACGTGAGCCTGCGCTCCATCGACGCCAACGGCAACGCCACTGGCGATGTGTTGATCCAATCCAATCGGGGCGGCATCACCTTCAACAACCAGCTGCCCAGCACTTCCAGCGCCACGACGATCGTCGGCCGTAACATCATCATCGATAACACCGGCGGCACGGTGGACGCCAACACCGGAGCCATCACCGCTGGAGCAGGCCGCTCAGAGTCTGGTGTAGGTGGTATCAACTTGGCTGATGCCCGTAGCCTGACCGCCTCCGGCAACATCAACATCTTGGGTGTGACCAACGCCACCAACCAATGGGGGGTGATGCTCTCAGGCCCCCTGAACGCAAACACCATGAATGTGGTGGGCCGTCACACCAACGGCGCAGCCGGCGGCGGCGGCATGTTCATCCGCTCAGGCACCAACCTAACCACGCGCAGCGGCGACAGCGTGGTTCAAGGCGTCATGCCATCGGTGTGGGCTTCCAATGCCATGGTGCTGGGCGACAGCGGCACCAGCACCGTGACCCTCAACGCCACCAATGGCTCGCGCTTGAAGCTCCAAGGTGACGCAACAGGGGCTGCGTCTCTCGGTAGTGGTCAAAACTCCACCGGTATAGTCGCCCAAGGCACCCTCAACACCACCGGAAATATTGAGCTGGTCGGCTCCAGCGGAACAACGAACGGTTTGAACCTCAATGCAACCGTCAACCACAGCGGCGGGGCCTTAACCCTCTCGGGTACCTCTTCTCCCAACGGGATAGCAAGTGGCTTTTGGAGTAGCGGTGTGTTAATACAACGCGCTGTGACCATCACCGACAACAGTGCTTTGGCCATCACCGGCTCGTATGTTGGCCGCGGCTCGGTGAGCACCAACACCACCCTCAATGGTGTGATTATCGATGCGAACGTCACGGGTGGCGGTGGTGCACTCAACATCACGGGCACATCGTCACTGCCCTCGGCCATCGCCACCAACGCGCGTGGGGTGGCCATCAACCGTGCGGTCAGCGGATGGGGCAATACCACCGTCACTGGCCAAGCTGCTGGCAGCTCCACGGGCCACAGCATCATCCTGGCCCACAACGTCAACATTGGTGCCAATCAGCTCCAGCTCTTGGCCAACGGCGGACAGGTCCACCAAAGCTCAGCGTCAACCATCACTGCTGGCGCTGTGGTCATTGACAACACGGGCGCTGGCCGCAGCAGCTTGTTTGCCGACAACAGCGTGACGCCCAATCTGGCCAATGGCGCCTCTTTCGGTGGCAGCATCGCCGCTGACGGCGCCATCGTGGCGGGTAATGCTGTGGCACGCAACAGCAGCGGCATTGACCTGCGGGGCACCATCAACGCCAGTGGCGATGTCAACATCGCTGGAAGCACTGCCAGCACCACAGCAGCCAACGCTGGTGTTTACTCCTCTGCCAACATTAACGGGCGCGACATCACCATGGTGGCCAACGCCACCTCCAATACGGGCCCGATCTTGGGTTACTACGGTGCGGCCGGGCGCTTCATAGCCAGCCAGCAGCTCAACCTGACAGGCACCAGCAGCAATGCAGGCAATGGTTTGTACAGCTACGGCGGTCGCTACGAAGCGGGCACTGGCATGACACTGGTGGGCACATCAGCCCTAGGCAATGCGATGGGCATGGACGCCAAATTAGAGGTGGTCAACGGATCATCGGGTGGTATCAACATCACAGCCACAGCCAAGGACAGCTCGAAGAATGCTTTGGCCATGCGTGGCGTTTCAATGACTAATGGCGGCGGTGACATGACCATCAACGCCATCAGCGGGCACATCACCGCCGATACTGGCACCCCAGTTTGGAACCTAGGCACGCTAAGCAACACCCTCACCCAAAACGGCAGTGGTGATGTTCGTGTAACGACAGTGGGCAATGGCAACATCACCGTACCCAAGATCGTCAATGCAGGGTCAGGCAATGTGATTGTGGCTGCCGGACACGATCTGGCTGCGGGAAATGCCGACGGCGGTCAAATTTTGACTGTACTGGGTAACACCATCACTAATGCCAGCGGCAGAACTTACATTTACACAGGTAAGGCTGCGCTTACTGGCAAACTCAGCCATTTAGATAACACGCTGGCAACTTTGAGTTTGTCAAGTGACACAGGCACAAGCAGCACACCTGTTAAACAAAACGCCGATTCAAACGTGATGTACCCCACAGGCAACAACACACTTGGCATGCAAAACAGCACAGCAACTGCTCAAGTGATGTTCCGTGAAAAATTGGCATTTGACATCGATTTAACCAACACAATTTTGACCAAAACATACGGAGAAACGGGCACCTCCAACTCAAGCATCGTCCAGTTAGCAAAAGATACACTAGCGAGCAACAACACAGGCAATTTCTCGCGTACATCAAACGCGGGTGATATTCAAATATCTAAAGCTGCTCTGATTGACAGTTTGAACGTCAAGGTGAAAGACGCCAAGTACAGCACATCTAGCTTCTTGAGCGCCGGCACCTATACCCTCGAAGAAGTGGGTGGACTGACACCTCTTTCAAACAAATACGACGTGAAAATTAACAATGGCAATGCCACAGTAGCAATTGATCAGAAACCTTTAACAGTCAGCTATACAGCTGACAACAAGGTTTTTGACGGCACAACAGCCGCAACAGTGACTAGCACAATGGCGGGCCTTGTAGCTGGTGATCAAGTAGCCCTCAAGCACGCTGCAGCCAACTTCAGCGACGCAGATGTGGCCAACGGCAAAACCGTGACCGTGACAGGCATTCAACTCAACAGCAATAACGCTAACAACGATGCGGCGAATTACAAGGTGGTCACCAACGCCTCGCCAACAACAGGCACGTCTAACGCAGTAGCAAATGCAACGACGGCGACGACCACGGCCAACATCACCGCAGTACCACCCAAGCCACCAGTACCCGTGGTGCCCACAGATGGCAACTCATCACGTGTGAAGGTTCCCGTGGGCTCAGCCAACCCCTTCGCTTTGGCGTCAGCGGAAGACTTAGCAGATGACACTTGCTCAGCCAATAGCATTGAAAACTGTCACTGCGAAGCATCGCCTCTGAATGCCAATGTTGACATTTGCTATGAACCCAAAGATGGTGCAAAAGGCTCTGCCCGTTAATCTAAAATTCACACCAATTCATCACAAAAATGACGAAAGCTTTGCCCATGTTTAAACTCGGTTTGGTTGCCAGCGCGTGTATTTGCGCCCTCTCTTTGCAAGGTGCTTTTGCACAAACCTCGGGCCCCACGGCAGCCGATGTGCAACGCAGCATTGAGCAAAACAAGCAGCTCACCAGCCCCACGCCCCCAAAGCCAGCGGCCAAAAAGCCCTCAGCCCCTGCCACCACCGACCAAGGCTTTGCGCGTTTGAGTTCGGTGCAAGTCAACAGCCCCTTGTTTCAAAACGAGTTAATGACTTACTGGGTGAGCGAAATCAACAAACCCGTGCCTGCCCAAAAGTTGGCCGATTTCAAAGCGTTTGCATGGGAGCTGTTTCAAAACAAAGGCTATTTGGCCTACATCACCACCAGCGCACAGCCCACACCTGAGGGCTCGGTGTTGACGGTGAATGTGGCTTTCCCGTCGGTAGGCAAAGTGTCTGTGGTGACCGTCGATGG
>JACCEA011453116.1_pt1 | contig 13644 bp, 11 predicted proteins | sample 7449851 | NCBI WGS metagenome assembly JACCEA01 (sample SAMN15323453, study PRJNA562643) | freshwater metagenome | isolation source: river surface water | place: USA:Blue River Watershed | collected 2017-08-18 | reverse complement strand
CCAACGAGCGTCGTGCTGATGAAGCCTCTCGCGATGTTGAAGCATGGCTCAAGTGTTACTACATGCGTGATCACCTTGGTCAAGAGTACTCGGGCACGATTACCGGCGTAGCTAATTTTGGCCTCTTCGTGCAACTCGAGAGTCTCTTTGTCGAAGGGATGGTGCATGTCACCGAGCTTGGCGGCGACTACTATCAATACGATGAAGCTCGTCAGGAACTTCGGGGAGAGCGGACCGGGATTCGGTATCGGATTGGTGACCGCCTGCATGTCTTGGTGAGTCGTGTAGATTTAGATGCACGCAAGATTGAGTTCGGTCTAGTAAAGGCGAATGGCAGCAATGAGCGAGATAGCTCACGGTATAAGTCGGTGGTCTTGGCATCGGATACCGGTCGTCCCAATAAAAAAGCAGCCCACAAGAAAACTCGCCCCGATGAGAAAGCACCACGGCGTGAGCCAAGTTCTAATAAGGCGAGCAAGAAAACGAAAGCCAAGAACGGACGCAATAAAACAGCGCGACAACCATCGATTGGTCAAGGAACCGGTCGCAAGAGCAGTAAGGGGAAGCGTAAATGAAGCAACTCTTATTAGGTTTTCATGCGGTGCAGACGCGCTTACGCATGGATCCCGATAGCCTCCAGTCCGTCTATTACGATCCAGCACGACGTGACCGACGTATGGCAGATTTCATTAAACAGGCAGAGCCACTGCTCGGTAAGAGACTCTATTCAGCCAATGCAGAACGACTTCACAATTTAGCAGGCCATGATCGTCATCAGGGGATCGTGGCTATGGCAGAACCGATCTCCATTGCCAGAACCTTACCCGAGTTACTCGATAGCATTGATGCGAAGAATGACCCACCATTACTCTTGGTCTTAGACGGCATTACAGACCCCCATAATTTGGGAGCTTGCTTACGAGCCGCTGATGGTGCTGGGGTTCATGGGGTTGTGATGCCAAAAGATCGCTCGGCAAGTATTAATGCAACGGTGAGTAAAGTTGCCAGCGGTGCCGCAGAGGTAGTTCCCATCATTACTGTCACTAACTTAGCCAGAACCATGCGCGAGATGCAAGAGCTTGGCATTTGGCTCATTGGTACGGATGATCAAGCGGAGCAATCCATTTATGACGTAGATCTGAAGGGCCCGACTGCGATTGTGATGGGTGCTGAGGGTGAGGGTATGCGACGTTTAACCCGAGAGACCTGCGATCAGCTTGTACATATTCCGATGCAGGGTGCAGTAGAAAGCCTGAATGTATCTGTAGCCACCGGCGTTACTCTGTATGAGGCGAGACGCCAGCGCCTTTCAAAGAAATAAAGAATCTCAGAAACTAAGCGGTCAGCAAGACCTCGAGTTTCTCAATATCAGCACAGAAGGTCTTGATCCCTTCGCTTAATTTCTCCGAGGCCATGGCATTCTTGGCCAAGTCATTTTCAAAACTGAGTTGATTGAGTTGCATCGGTTTGATCTCAGTACCTTTAGCTGCTGAAGGTATGAGTTTTGGACTCACTTCAATACTGGCAGCCTGCAACTCTGCGAGGAGCTCTGGGCTAATGGTGAGTAAATCACAGCCTGCTAATTCTAGGATCTGACTGGTATTCCGGAAGCTTGCCCCCATAATCTCGGTGGCAATATCAAAGTGCTTGTAATACATATAAATCGATTGCACCGATTGCACACCAGGGTCATTCGGCCCAGCATGCTTATCCGCCGACCATTGCTCGCCCAAGGATTTTTTATACCAATCGCTGATACGACCGACAAACGGTGAGATCAAGCGAGCGCCGGCATCGGCACACGCTACGGCCTGTACTAAAGAAAATAAGAGGGTCATATTGCAATGAATCCCTTCTTGCTCTAACTCACGGGCAGCCACAATGCTTTCCCATGTGCTTGCTAATTTAATTAATACACGGCTGCGCGCAATTCCGGCGGATTCGTATAGAGCAATAATCTCTTTTGCTTTCTTGATCGTACCGGCAGTATCAAAGGATAGGCGCGCATCAACTTCAGTGGATACACGCCCAGGCACGATCTTCAAAATCTCTCCACCAAAGGCAACTAACACTCGATCAATCAGTTGAGAGGGGCTGGCATGCGGATTGGCACGCTTTACACTCGCAACCAGATCGCTGTAAGTGCTTTGTTGAACTGCTTTCAGAATAAGCGAAGGATTGGTGGTGGCATCCTGCGGCTGGAACTGGCGCATGCGTTCAAAGTCACCGGTATCGGCAACCACCGTCGTGAAGCGCTTGAGTTGAGAAAGAGTATCCATAGGCGAATAGCATATGATAGCGAATAAGCTTCTGTATGATTGCAAACATGAACCAAGACGATCTCAAGAAACAGGTTGCTCAGGCTGCCAAAGACGAAGTTCTCAAGCGCATGCCAAAGGGGCAGTATCTTGGCATTGGCACGGGATCAACCGCCAATTGGTTTATTGATCTTTTAGCTCCACACCGTGATCATTTTGCCGGGGTAGTGTCAAGCTCTCTGGCCAGTACCGAGCGACTCATCAAACTAGGCTTTCATGTGGTTGACGCTAATCAGTTGCCCGAAGCAGTGCAAGCCCAGGTCCATCCCTTGCCCATCTATGTCGATGGTGCTGATGAGATTGATCCACAAGGTCATATGATCAAAGGCGGTGGTGGAGCGCTGACCCGAGAGAAGATTATTGCCAGCATGGCAAAGGAATTTATCTGCATCTGCGATGAGTCAAAGCAAGTGAATACCTTGGGACAGTTTCCATTACCCATTGAAATCATTCCCCTCGCTGAGTCTGCTGTCCGTCAACAGCTTCAGCCATTGGGTGGCAAGGCTGTCTTGCGACTCAATAAGTCTGGCAAGGGGGAGGGTCAAGCCTTCCTAACGGATAACGGCGCTTGGATTCTGGATGTGCATGGCTTACAGATCAAAGACCCTGTCCAGATGGAGAGGGATCTCAATCAAATTGCCGGGGTCATTTGTGTAGGGCTCTTTGCCCAACGCAAAGCAGACCTATTGCTTGTTGGTGGCAAGCAGGGCGTTGGGTCGATTACGTTTTCCTAAGTTGCTTACTGGGCTGGCGGCACATAACCGCTGGCCATATCCGCACCGCCCTCAAAGAAGTATTTCTCGACCTGCTTGAGTAAATACTGGCGAGCACGGGGGTCGGCCATGTTCAGACGGTTCTCATTAATGAGCATGGTTTGATGCTTGAGCCAGTCTGCCCATGCTTCTTTAGAAACTTGATTCCAAATCTTCTTGCCGAGCTCACCTGGGAGGGGAGCAAAATCAAGACCTTCGGCCTCTTTGTTGAGCTTAATGCACTGAACCATTCTTGCCATACAAACCTCTTTTTATCGAATGAGCCACATTATAGGTAGGAATACAAAAAAAGGATTTGCGGCATCGACAGGCTCTAAAAAACCACTATCTCGACCTAGATCTTTTTGGTCAGCACCATCGACTTGCGGTCCCAGTTATAAATCTGTTTGCGCTCTTCTGGCAAATCATCGACCGTAGCTCTGACAAAACCGCGCTTTAGGAACCAATGCTCAGTTCGGGTGGTTAGGACAAACAAGGTATTGATTCCCTCGCGTTTTGCTCTTGCCTCAATCCGTTTTAATAGACGCTCTCCATCACCCGATCCTTGGGAGTTTGGATCAACCACCAAGCATGCTAACTCACCAACTCCATTGGGGAATGGGAAGAGGGCGGCGCAACCGAATAAGACCTTATCGTGCTCAATCACTGAAAAGCGCGCAATATCCCGCTCAATGACATCTTGACCGCGGGCGGCTAGAACTCCTTCAGCCTCGAGCGGCAGAGTGAGCTGCAAAATACCACCAACATCGTCTTGCGTAGCCTCCCGTAAGTTCTCAATATCCGATGCCGCCAACATCATGCCTACGCCATCATGGGTAAAGAGTTCCTCTAAGAGTGCACCATCACGATTGCAGGGCAAAAAGTGTGTCCTGCTGACCCCGGAGCGTACCGCCCGAATTGCAGTATTCAGAAAATTACGCATATTGCTGGGAAGGTCTGGATAGAGCTGGAGGTAATCTTGCAATTGAGCAATTGATAGCTCGGTGACCAGATCACCACTTTTATCCTGCAGTCCTGGGAACGGAGTTAAGAAGATTAATTTATCAGCCTTCAGCGCAGAGGCAGTAGCAGCCGCTACATCTTCAAAGGATAGGTTGAACGCTTGCCCGGTGGGGGAGAACCCAAGGGGCGATAGCAATACTAATTTGCCATTATCCAAAGACATCTTGATTGACTCAGAATCAACTTTGCGCACAAGACCTGTATGGATATAGTCGACACCGTCGACCACACCAATTGGCATTGCAGTAATAAAGTTACCGGAGATCACCGAGATACGTGATCCTGCCATCGGCGTGTTGGGCAATCCCCGACTAAATGCAGCCTCGATATCCAAGCGCAGTTCACCAGCAGCCTCTTTGACACACTCAAGAGCGGCCGCATCGGTAATCCGATAACTGCTCATATTGCCTTTGCCAAACTTGCTCTTGATCTTGCGCAAAGAGAGTTGCTCATCAATTTGGGGGCGAATGCCATGGACTAAGACAATGCGCATGCCCATGGCATGCAACATGGCAATGTCTTCAATCAGATTCTCGAGCTGATCAAAGTCTTGGGCTAACTCACCCGCGAAGGCGATGACAAAGGTCTTTTCTCGAAAAGCGTGGATATAGGGCGCAACTTCACGCAGCCAGCCTACAAAGGGAAAGCTGAGATTCGTTTGGGGATCCGGTGTTGGCGTCGACATAATGAGAAAATTATAGGGTGCAAGAGCTTAGATACCAAATAAATTCGCTAGAAGGGCTAGACCATTCATGCCAGAAGAGCCCTCAATGAGCTCGTCTGCGCAGCTGAGATGGCAGCCACTCAATGGAAAAGAGATTACTTTTCCAGAGGCATTACCAGTTTCTGGTCAGCGGGATGCGATCGCGAAAGCCTTTCTGGCAAGCCCTGTCATCATTGTTTGTGGAGAAACAGGCTCCGGTAAAACAACGCAATTACCCAAGATTTGTCTTGCTCTAGGACGAGGGCGAGCCAATCACGGTGGACTGATTGGACACACTCAGCCCCGTCGTATTGCCGCCACAAGTACAGCCAAACGCATTGCTCAGGAACTAGGCTCGCCCCTTGGTCAAGATGTGGGTTATCAAGTTCGCTTTGCAGACCATACGAGTCCCAGCGCTTCGATCAAACTCATGACCGACGGAATTTTGTTGGCAGAGACCCAGCGTGATCCGCTTTTGAAGATGTATGACACCATCATCATCGATGAGGCACATGAGCGAAGTCTTAATATTGATTTCCTCTTAGGTTATCTTCGCCAGTTGATCGAGAAGCGTAAGGATCTCAAGATCATTATTACTTCGGCAACCATTGATGCCGAGCGCTTTGCCAATCACTTTGCAATAAATGGTAAGAGTGCCCCGGTGATTGAAGTGAGCGGTCGTTTGTACCCTGTAGAGCAGCGTTATCTACCACTGGAGCTAGACAATCAAAAAGATGCCCTCGAAATCCCCGAGGGTGTATGCAAAGCGATTACGGATGTCTGGCGAGAAGGCGCCTCGGGAGCAGGTGATGTGCTCGTATTTTTGCCTGGTGAACGTGAGATACGAGACTGCGCAGAGACGCTACGCAAAGATCCAGTATTACAGCGTTTTCATCCTGAGCTTCTCACCTTATTTGCACGCCAAGCAGTGAGTGAGCAAGAGCGTGTTTTCCAGAAAGGCAATGGCCGCCGCATCATTTTGGCCACCAACGTGGCCGAGACCTCATTAACGGTGCCCAATATTCGTTATGTGATTGACTCGGGTTTGGCGCGCGTTAAGCGTTACTCGTATCGGAACAAGGTGGAGCAGTTGCAGATTGAGCCCATCTCGCAAGCCGCAGCCAATCAACGCGCTGGTCGTTGCGGACGTGTGGCGGACGGTATCTGCATCCGTTTGTATTCGGAGGATGATTTCAAGGCGAGGCCTGCTTACACCGACCCAGAGATTCTGCGGAGCTCCTTAGCGGCAGTGATCCTCCGCATGGCGGCCTTACGCTTACCGCCAGTCCATCACTTTCCGTTTATTGATAAACCATTGGGCCGTGCCATTGCCGATGGCATGCAATTACTCGAAGAGCTTGGCGCTATCGAGATCGAGGAAGAGGCGAAGCCAGGTAGTGCACAACTGCAACTCACAGAGATTGGGCGCGATCTTGCTGATTTACCCCTTGACCCTAGAATTGCCCGCATCTTACTAGCCGCCAAAGATCAGTTGGCACTAAAAGAGTTAACCATCATTGCATCGGCGATGGCATCTCAGGATCCACGCGAACGCCCCATGGAAATGGCCAGCGCTGCCGACCAAGCACACCAAATCTTTGCGGATGATCGTTCTGAGTTCCTAAGCTTTATCAAACTCTGGGACTGGTACCAGGATGCGATGAAGCATAAACAGAGCAACCGACAATTTGAACAACTGTGCCGCAGTAAGTTCTTATCGCCTAGGCGCTTGCGGGAGTGGCGGGATGTGCATGGCCAGTTACATGTTCTCTTGGCTGAAAAGGGTTGGAAAGAAAATCAAACACCTGCTACTTATGAGCAAGTTCATACAGCCTTACTCACCGGTTTGTTGGGTTATATCGCGAAACGCGATGAAGACGATGGCACAAGCCGCTCACAAAAGACTGCAAACTACATGGGCGCAAGAGGAATCCGTTTGCATCTGTGGCCCGGCTCGCAACTTGGTAAAAAGGTAGGGGCGTGGTTTCTGGCTGGCGAGATTCAGGAGACCACTCGCTTGTATGCCAGAACCCTAGCCAAGATTGAACCCCAATGGGTAGAGCGGGTTGCTAAACACCGTCTTGTTAAAACCCTCAGTGATCCATTCTGGGATAAAAACAGCGGCGAGGTCATGGCGTTTGAGCGAGCAACCTTATATGGTTTACCGATTTACCATGGGCGCCGTGTTGCTTATGCACCGCATGATCTTGCAGAGGCCCATCACTTATTTATCCAGAAGGCGCTGGTCGAGGGTGAGCTCTTTGGCAAAGTTGATACACCTGCTCTTGAGAAAGAAACTCAAGCGGAGGCAAAAAAACGCTATGGCAAGTTGTTCGCGTTCTTCTGGCATAACCGGCAGTTGATTCGGGAAGTAGAAGCGCTAGAACATCGCTCGCGCCGTCCCGATGTATTGATTGATGATGAGTTGCTATTTGCTTTTTATGCACAACACATACCGCAGGATATTTATAGTCGGTCGACCCTGCAAGCTTGGTTTGAAAAAGATCGAGCGCAAATCGAACAAAAGGATCAACTCTTACGTCTGCAAAAAAATGATTTGATGCGCCACGAGGCAGCTGGTATCACTGTGGATCGCTACCCCAAATCCATCAAGATGAACGGTATTGAGCTAAAGACCTCCTATCACTTTGAGCCTGGCAGTCCAAAGGATGGAGTGACGCTGATTGTGCCCCTGAGCGTCCTCAATCAAGTGGATCCTCTCAAAGCAGAATGGTTGGTGCCCGGTCTGTGTGACGAGAAGGTACAGTTGCTCCTCAAATCTCTTCCCCAAAAGCTCAGACGTCATTGCATCCCTTTAGTAGAGCACGCTAAACAGTTTGTACAGAATGCTGTTGATGAAGAGCAGTTTGGTCACGGCGATTTGATCGATGCTTTGATCATGCATTTACGCAAGATCAAGGCCATTGATGTAAAGCGTGCCGATTTCAGACCAGAGACCCTGCCTGCGCATTGCTTCATGAACTTTCGTCTGCTCGATGAGCATGGTCGACAAATGGAGTTGGAACGTAATTTAGTCAAATTACGTTCGGAGTATGGCTCGGTTGCCAGGGAAGCGTTTCAAAGTCTGGCGCAAAAGAGCCTGACTAATGGCGATGAGACGGATTTGCAAGATGGTCTCGGTCAACAAAGCGCATCAGATGGAAGCAAAGCATCCTCACCTAGAAGTGTTGTAACAGGCACCTATCAACACTGGGACTTTGGTGATCTTCCAGAGACTCTTGAGATTTCAAAAGGAGGGCAGACCTTATATGGCTACCCTGCGATTGTAGATTGCAAAACAGCTGTTGATCTTGAAGTATTTGATGATCCGCAAGAGGCTAAACATATTCATCAACTTGGCTTGAAACGACTCTACACCTTAGTCTTGCGCGAGAATGTAAAAGCTTTGCAAAAACAATTACCAGGTGGGCGTGATATTGGCCTACTCTTTATGCAGTTAGGGTCGGTAGATGAGCTCATTGAGCAGATTGTGATGATGGCGATTGAGCGCGCCTTTATGCAAGATAATCTTGCAAACTCGAAGGCCACTTTCGAGGATTCTTTGCAAAAAGGCAGACCGCGTTTTGTATTAATTGCTGGCGAGATTGCAAAGCACGTCTTGGCAACTCTCCAAGAGCATGCTGAAGTGAGTAAAAAACTAGCAAGTGCAAAAGCCCTGTCGAGCAGTGCCCATGACGATATTCGAGCTCAGTTGCAAGGCTTGGTCCATGGCCAATTTTTGGCCCAGACCCCATACGAGCAATTGGTGCATTTACCCCGTTATCTCAAAGCGATTAGCTTGCGTATTGAAAAACTGCGCAGTAACCCAGCACGTGATGCGCAGTGTCAAAAGGATTGGGAGTCTTTGGCTAGGCCTTGGCAAAAAATGCGTCAAGGCACTAAGGGGTCGGGGCATTATCAATACGAGCAGGATCCGCGTATCAAAGACTTTCGTTGGCAACTGGAAGAGCTGAGAGTAGCCTTATTTGCGCAAGAGTTAAGAACCCCAAGCCCTATGTCAGTGAAGCGTCTTGAGAAGGTACTCGCTAGCCTGCGTTAGAACCTGAGTAGAACAATAAACCTATTACCCCTAGGCCTATGAGCAATCCTCATAGAAGCCAAGCGGGCCTTACAATCAGCCTATGCGTACATTTTTCAAACTTCGTCTTGTTGCCCTAATCGGCTCTATGCTGGTATGCATGCCATTATTGGCATCGCCCGCTGAGCCCAAGATCGCAATTGTGCTGAACTCCGGTGAGGCCACTGTGAGCTTAATTGATATGGCCACCCGCAAGGTAACGAAGACCTTTTATGTGGGTAAAGAGCCGCATCATTTAATGATGACCCCAGATGAAAAGACGCTATTGGTGGCTAACGCTGTCGGCGATGATATTGCTTTATTAAACCCAATCACGGGTGAGATCACGGGCCGCATTCCAAAAATCATCGATCCCTATCAAATTGGCTACTCACCCAATAACAAGTGGTTTGTGGCAGCAGCTAATCGCTTACATCGTGTTGATGTTTATGCTGCTAATGGCGCTGAGTTTAAATTAGCCAAATCCATTCCGGCGGCAAAGACTCCCAGCCATATTGCCTTTACATCAGACAGCAAACTTGCCTTTGTGACCTTGCAAGACTCTGCAGAAGTGGTTGCAATTGATTTAGAGAAACAGGTCATTGTGTGGCGGATGCCAACCGGCCCAGTTCCTGCTGGTCTATGGATGACCCCTAAAGATCAATATTTATTGGTTGGTATTACAGGAGCGGATTATGTGCAGGTGATTGACTGGCGTAATCAGCGGGAGATCAAACGGATTAAGACTGCGAATGGCGCTCATAATTTCCGTCCCTTAGGCGATAAGAAGCATGTTTTTGTTACTAATCGGGTCGCCTCGAGTATTAGCCTTCTCAATATGCAAACCTTAGAGAAGGTTGGCGATATTACTGGCCTGCCTGCTGGCCCCGATGATATGGAGCTGACGCCAGACGGTAAAACACTATGGGTCACACTGCGCTTCTCCAAAAAGGTAGGCGTGATTGATGTGCCATCGATGAAGCTGATTGATGTCATCCCAGTGGGTCGCTCACCTCATGGTGTTTTCTTCTATCCCAGAGCAAGTTGGGAGTAGTACATGCGCATGATGAGAGCTAGTTTCACATCGCTCATCAGCCTCATTGCTCTCATCAGTAGTGGCTTTGCAGTAGCGCAAACCGCTACTTGCAATAAAACTGCCTACCTCACCTTTGATACAGGCAATATGGCTGTGGCTCAATATGTTGCCCAGGTCCTCAATCAACACCAAATTAAAGCTACATTCTTTTTGGCCAATGAGAAGACCAAGCAGGGCGGTTATTCATTGGATGACTCTTGGAAAGGGTACTGGCAAGAGCGTTTAAAGGAGGGGCACCGTTTCGGGAGTCACACCTATGATCATAGTTATTGGGTCAAGGATGTTGGTGATACCGATGTCATCCTCAGACCTCAGTTTGGCAATAACGCAGGTAAGGCAATCCGTTTTAATCAAGCCCAGCTCTGTCATGAAATTAAACGGGTCAGTCAGCGTTTTCAGGAACTCACTGGCAAGCCCATCGATCCGATCTGGCGTGCACCGGGTGGCAAAACCTCGGAGCGTTTAATTGCCATGGGTGAGCAGTGCGGGTTTAAGCACATCGGCTGGTCGCCCAGCGGCTTTTTAGGGGATGAGTTGGACTCCAAGCGCTACCCCAATACAGCCTTATTAGAAAAGGCTAGCAAATCCATGAAGAATGGCGACATTGCAATTGCGCATTTGGGTATTTGGTCTCGTGAAGATCCTTGGGCTCCAGCTGTTTTAGAACCCCTGATTGAGAACTGGAAAAAACGAGGCTTTTGCTTCGCTCTGATACCGAATTGACGATAATAAAGGGATGAGTGTGCTCGAATTCATCCAGACCGCATATAGCAATCTACATGGCCTTCTCTATGCCCATGTTGTCGAGCCCATTTTGTTCAGTATGGGGTGGATGGCCTGGGCCGAAGATGCCTTTGATGGTACTGAATGGTTTTTGCTAGGCTGCATTCAACTATTGATTATTGCTGTGATCTTCCGGTCTTGGGAGAGATTTAATCCGGCCGAACAGCAACAAAACTCAGGTTCTTATGTGCGCACCGATATTCTCTACACCTTGATTCATCGCTTGGGATTCTTTCATGGGGCGTTCTTTCTTATATTCTCAGGACTCTTTTTTCATCTCTCGAGTGTTTTGCATGACTGGCGCTTTGAACGCTTTAATGTTGAGGGATGGATTCCTGGGGTAACGTCGATCCCGATCGTCAGCTTTTTTGTCTATTTGATTCTTTTGGATCTGATTGATTATTTATATCACCGAGCCTCGCACCGTTTTCATTGGTGGTGGCAATTACATGCTTTGCATCACAGCCAAACACGAATGACCGCATGGTCGGATGACCGTAATCATATTGTTGATGATGTGATGCGTGCGATGGTCTTCTCCTTCTTTGCCTTACTCTTTGGCGTACCTCCCGGCCAGTTTATCTTTCTTGTCGTGATTAGCCAATTGATCCAGAGTTGGCAGCACGCTAATCTCAATATTCATTTGGGCTGGGGTAAATACCTTTTGGTATCGCCATTGTTTCATCGTTATCACCATGCTGTTGGCTTTGGCCATGATGCCCCTGGTAAACCAGGCGTTTTGGGGGGATGCAACTTTGGCGTGCTCTTTCCCTGGTGGGATATTGCCTTTGGCACAGCAGTCTTCGCAGAGAAAGCATATCCGACTGGGGTAACAAACTTAACGGTGTCGAATAATGTGCTGGTTCAACAATGGCAAGGCCTGCGACATTCCGTGCGGCAATTATTCAGTGCCAGCCGTTCGCACTCTAACAACTCCAATGCAAACCATTGGAATGAGCTCACCAAGAAATAAGGACTGAGGTGGGAGAGGTCATTCGTTCACTCGGCTTAGCATTGGTTGGCACCATGCATCCGAAGATGCTGTGGCTAAGCTTTAGACCCTTTTTGATCGTCTCCATCTTTTGGGGTTGCGTCATTTGGTTAATTTGGTCACCCGCATTAGAGATATTAAGAACATTCTTAACGGGGTCGATCTTTACGAGTTGGATTCAGAGCGCATTAGAGATGGTCGGCTTTGATGGCGCACGCGCTTGGATTGCACCATTATTTTTAGTGATGTTGCTGATCCCCGTGATCGCAATTAGCTTATTGGTCTTTATTGCTTTCTCGACCGTTCCAGCGGTTGTGCAAAGCGTGGTGAAGCAGGGTGCCTATAAGGATCTACAGCGTTTACACGGTGGAAGTTTTATCGGAAGCTTCTTCTATACCCTGTGGTCTTCACTCATTTGCTTGGCACTTGTCTTCTTGACACTACCTGTTTGGTGGATTCCGCCATTGGTTGCTATCTTTCCTCCACTTTTGTGGGGCTGGCTGACCATGCGCTTGATGTCCTATGATGTATTGGCCAATCACGCCAGCGCAGAAGAGCGAAATCAGTTACTAGAAACCCATCGCTGGACCCTGTTAGGTATGGGCGTAGTAGCAGGGATGTTTGGTGCGGTCCCCACCTTCTTTTGGGCAACCTCCGCTCTTGCTCTCGTGCTCTTTCCCTTTGTTTCATTCGTGGCCCTGTGGATTTACTCCTTAATCTTTATCTTTTCTGCTTTGTGGTTTAGTCACTACTTATTAAATGCCCTCAAGCAATTGCGTGAACAAACAAAGACGATTGATAGCCCCACGACCTTGATTGCGGATCGAACTAGTACAACAAATCCTGGAGTAATCGATGGATAAGAGCGAGAGCCGGCGCTTTGGTTTGATTGTGATCGGCGATGAGATCCTGTCTGGGCGCAGACACGATAAGCATATGAGTAAGCTGATCGAACTTCTGAATGAACGCGGCTTGAGTTTATCGTGGGCGCGGTATGTGGCTGATGACCCTGAGCAAATTGTTGAAACTCTTTCACAAACATTTGCGAGCGGTGACATAGTATTTAGTACCGGTGGGATTGGTGCCACACCAGATGATCACACACGTCAATCTGCGGCGCGAGCATTAAAGCGAGAACTTTCTTTGCATCCGCAGGCTAAAGAGTTAATTACTGCACGCATTATTGCCAGTGCAGAGGGCGACCCTGTGAAGGCAGATTTAAATCGTCCCGAGAACCAACATCGTTACAAGATGGGTGAGTTTCCGCTTGGTAGTGAGATTATTCCCAATCCCTACAATCAAATACCGGGATTTCGGATTGCAGAGCACCATTTTGTTCCAGGATTCCCTGTAATGGCTGCGCCAATGATGGCTTGGTGCTTGGATCATCATTACGCCGATTTATTTCATCGGAATAATTGGCTTGAGCAGAGCTTTATTGTTCCCAGTGGTATTGAGTCGACCTTGACCCCATTGATGGAGTCTGTGGAAGCGGAGTTTGAAGGGCTTAAGGTCTTTAGTTTGCCCTCAGTTGGTGATCCTGTTCGTGGCGGCGTGTTTGCTAAGCGCCATATTGAGCTTGGCGTCAAAGGTGATGCAAACCGTGTTCCTATTGCACTCGATAAGCTCAAGCAGGGTACTGTCGCCTTGGGCTTTGAGGTATATATTCACCAATAAATCATCTTTTATGCACTAAATATGTGCATAAATCAATAAATAGCCATTATTTTCACTAAAATAGTGCAAAATGGAGCAAGGGTATAAACCTGCACGAGTAAAGTCCACTTCAAGAATTAAATCTGTTGTTGGCTTCGCTAATAACAAACCCGTTTGAGATCCAAATTACTTCATTCATAGAGGAGAGTTGCATGACAAAAACTGTCGCAGACGTAATGAAACT
>JACCEA011109551.1_pt1 | contig 13650 bp, 16 predicted proteins | sample 7449851 | NCBI WGS metagenome assembly JACCEA01 (sample SAMN15323453, study PRJNA562643) | freshwater metagenome | isolation source: river surface water | place: USA:Blue River Watershed | collected 2017-08-18 | reverse complement strand
TAACGTATTCTTTTTCATCTGACATATTATTCTCTATATTAATCATACCTATATTTATTTCTTTAAATTAAAAAAATAAATATAAATACATAAAACATTATAAATCATGCAAACAGCTGCTAGCCCAATAAAAAAACAATTTAAAAGAATAAAATAATGGTATAGTAATTAAGAAACAAATACGATAAAAAAATGTCTACTGCTAATAAATCTTTAAATGTTTACCATACTTCTTGGGCTACCTATGGTAGGAATTTTCAAGTTGCCGATTTGGCTGAACAAATTAAGGCCGGAGTTACCGATGTCTCTTATTCTTTTTTTAATGTTAAACAGGAAGGTAATGGTTGGGTTATTGTTTCTGGTGATGAATGGGCAGAATTTCAAAAGACTTTCCCCGGATCTTCTAATTTAGCATATATTGCACCACCAGATAACTGGGAAGATAGTGATAAGAAGAGGGCTGGTAATTTTGGGCAACTTCGTAAGTTGAAGGAATCTGGTGTCAATTTTAATCTTCATCTTTCCTTATTTGGTTGGACTTGGTCAAAGAACGCATCTCTTGTTATGAGAACTGCAGAATCTAGGGAAATTTTTGCAAATAGTATTATTAATTTTTTCAAGACTTATCCATTTTTCAATGGTATTGATTTTGACTGGGAATATGTTAGTACTGATGGTGTCAATCATGGTAATGAAGGAAATGCAGTTCATCCTTCTGATGGTGTAAATTTTAGGGATTTTTTAGTACTTTTGCGTTCAAAGATGCAAGCTAATGGGTTCGGGAACCATTTGATTGGAATGTGTCTTGTTGCTGCTCCAGAAAAGGCTAAGTTTAACATCGAAGAAATCCACCCTCTTGTCGATGAGATGAGAGTTATGACTTACGATTTTGCTGGTTCTTGGGACCGTAAGACTTCCCATCAAACTAACCCAAGACGTTCGAAATATGGTAATTATTCTGCTGAACAAGCAGCAGATTTTTACTTATCAAAGGGAGTCCCTTCTAGCAAGATTCTCATTGGAGTTGCTTGCTATTCTAGGGGATGGAGTGGTACAGAAGGTATTGGACAACCAGCAAGTGGTAATAGTCCAGATTTCCAATTTGCAGAAGAAATGGGTGTACTTCCTTATCATATGTTGCCAAGACCGGGTGCTGTAGAAATGTGGGATGATGAGGCAAAGGCTGGATATTCTTATGATTCTTCTCGTAAGGTTCTTAATACTTATGATACTGTAGATAGTGTATTAGAAAAGTGCAAGATTGTTCATGAAAAGAAACTGAAGGGTATTATCGTATGGGAAAGTGCAGGAGACACCAAGCCTTCTAATCCTAGGAGTCTTGTTTCAGCTATGTCAAGAGGTTTGCATGGTTCTACCCCTCCAACTACTACCCCACCTCCTGTAGTTACTCCGCCTCCAACTACTCAGCCACCTCCTGTAGTTACTCCTCCAACTACTCAGCCACCTCCTGTAGTTACTCCTCCAACTACTCAGCCACCTCCTGTAGTTACTCCTCCAACTACAGGAATTGAATGGGTTCCAAATAAGGCATATCTCACAAATGATTTAGTATCTTATCAAGGTAAATTATATTCTTGTATCCAACCACATACTTCTCTTGTTGGCTGGGAACCAACATCTACAAAAGATATTTTATGGAAGCTTATTGGAGATGTTCCTCCTTTACCCCCACCAACTACTACGCCACCTCCAGAAATGAATCCTCATCCAACTACTACGCCACCTCCAGAAGTGTCTCCTCCACCAACTACAACACCACCATCAACTACTTTTGATCCAAATGAATTTTTCAGAAAGTTATCTATCAAGTTGTGTTATGAAGATAAGGAATATGTTTATAAGTGTTAATTAGTTTTTATAATAAGTCTGATAGACTTAGCGTTTCTTTTATTTCTACTTTTTTAGTAGAAACGACAATATTAGAATATTTTTCATTAATAAATTTTATTAAATTATTTTTAATAATATTTATATTATCAAGATTATTGCCAGAGAATTTTATTTTAAATGTTCTAAAGATTCTTAGACTTGTATTCAATTCTGGAAATGATATTTTTAAAGCAGGATATTTACTTGGTTCATATGTAATTATTTTTTGATATAAAAAGGGATACTTTTCAAATTCTTGTAATAACATGTATAAATTGAATAAATCGATGTTGTCTCTTTTCTCAATAGTCAAATCTGTATTGATATTCGCTATATTTATAGAATAATTGTTAATAAAAATCAAATTTGAAAACAATTTATAATCTATACATAAGTTAAAATTATCAATTTTATTATTCATAAAATCTAGAAATTTTTTATAATTCTCATTATATTGTACACTAATAATTGCATAAAGATTATATGTATCTAATATTTTATTAGTTAGTTTGTTGTTTGGAGAATACATATCAATTTCTTCTTTTTTCCCTTTTGATTTATTAAAAAGCAAGTATGTAGTATCGTTAAATTTTTTAAGTATTTTATTTTTTAATGTCAAATTTTTAATTTTTCTTCTCACAAAAAATTCACCTGTCATATCACAGTCTTCTGTTTGAATAATTTTATGATTATCTTTTATACATTTTTCTTTTGAAACTTTTCCTCCTTTAATCATAAACTCCAATTCCCCAATTTTATACCCATTTGTATCAAAGATAGGTTTTTTCATATCAAAATGTCTTTTTGTTGTTAATATTCCTGAACTTAAATCAAAAGGGACAATTTCCATATTATTTATATAATAAATGTTGTTCTTTTTTATTTCACCTATTAGAGTGTATTTATCAATTTCATATTTATACCCATATATTTCAGAATTATTATATACTAGTAAATTTGTAGAAGTGTCTTTTTTACATTGTTTATTATGAACACCGAAGATGTCTTTTCCATTAGTATAAAGTATATTAACTATCTCGTCAATTTCTTGTTTATATTTTTCAGTTAAACCTGTAATCTGCATTTTACCATTATTGAATAATTTTACATTGATTTTTTTATGTAAATTAAATATTATCGTAACCTGATTTCCAAAATTATTGTATAATACATTATCTATACAATCCAAATCTTTTGAAGGAAAAAGATCCAAGAATACAGGAATATTTATTTTGACATTTAAATCGACAATACATACTATAGTTGAGATCTTCATTTAAACTATTATAAAGTAGCATTTATATTTTTTTAAATTTTTTTTCAGTGTATATTGATAAATGGAGAAATATAAAAAACAATTAGATGATATATTTTTAAAAATGGCAAGTCTTTACCAGAATATGCTAGTAAATTACAGAAAGATTATAAAAAATACCGGCGCTTCTGTCAGTAGAAATCAAATGATAGAATTTGAAAATAAAAAAGAACAAGAAATTCCTGTGTATACAGCAGATTTTGTAGATTTGCTTGTACATAAAACTAGACTTGATTATGAAACTGAAACATATGCCCAGATACTATATGATATTTATTCTACTCAAGCAGAAATTGGCTTAATGACAGAAATGACTAAAAATCAAAAACTTAAAGAAGAATTCCATAAAAATAATGATAAAATGGCAGAGTTAACAGCATTATATGAGAACACTGCTCACGAAGCTATTAAACATATTCGTAATTGAATATTTTTTTATTAATTAATTTTAATGAAAATTAATAAAAAAATAATCAGATGTATAAATGATTCATTCCATCTAAAAAACAAGTCGAGTCTGCTTTTAAATTCTATAGAAGAATATTATTTTCAATCGAAAATATATAATGAAGTGTCTCAAATGTATTATTCAAATACATATAATCATATTCCATCAGCAATTAATAATTTTGTTGATATATTTCTTGAAAAAGTAAATTGCGAAGAAATAATAGAATTATTGGATTATAAAAATACATTAAAAACCCTTTATCAAAACCAGTATAGATCAAAATTGATTATAGATACATTCAAAAATCAAAAAGAATATAAAATTGTAGAATTTCTAAAACAAATAAAAGAAATTGATTATTTAATTGCAGAAAAAACTTGTCTTATAGAATTATATTATCTAAAATATATTTAACAGAGCTTCTTATAAAGATCTGGTTCATAAGTACTTTGCCCCCATGGTCCAACATAAGCCTTTGGAATAGGAATGTCACCGCGAATATCAAGAGAAGGATTCTTCATAGTTCCTCCTCTTGAATCAATGCCAATATTAAAACCAGCAGTTAAATAGTTAACATCTTGGACGTTTCCGTTTGGATTTTCAGCAGCAAAAACAGCTGCAGCGTCGTTATTTGGTAAAAGATCCATTGGGACTATATCTCCATGACCTTCTGAAGCTGATTTATAAGTAGAATCTAATTTAGCACCAGGGAATGGTCTGTCTTCTTCATATGATTGTACTCTTAGAGGTTCTTCCTGTAATTGTTGAATAGCATTTGTCTGTAGACTATCTTCGGACATCATAACTGTAGTACCCATTCCGATATTTGAATCCATTTGTAGTTGGTCTGAATTCATACTAACAACTTCCATAGGTTCACTTAAAATGAACTTTTTAAGAATCATGTATACAAGTAATGCTAAAACAACAGCTGCGATAAGCATTAATAAAGACTTTCCAATTTGTTTAAGATCCATTTTCGAATAAATATTTATTTATTATTTTAATAAGAAAAAAAAAATATGTAAAACGCAAAAGAAAATCAAGCAGTACTTCCAATTCCAATTTTTGTTTGGATTTTTATATTTTGAGAATTATCATTTTCTTGAAAATTTATTCCAAAAATATTTAAAATTCTAGAAAATATATAAATTGATAAAGTTATTATCAAAACTATTAAAGAAATCATTAATAAAACATTTATTTTATTAGTAGAAGGATTATTATTTGGAATTATTGGAGTATCCATTTTTTATATTTATATTACTATGAATATAAAAAAATCTAGAAAAATGATTCTTCTTGTTCGATTGCTTTTTCTTCTACAATTTTTTCTTCTGGTTGTTGTTCTTCTTCAGAATCTTCATCATAAGACATAGATTCCTTAAAATAAACTAGTTCCCAGTCGCAATATATATAAGTTGTTATAAAACGAAGACAACTTAATTTTATAATACATCTACCTTCTAATTCGGAATGTTCTTCAATTTTATTTTTAATATCATTTCCAAGTTTATCTAATATTTTTGTCTTTTCGCTAATATTTACAGTTAATTCTGACAATTCTTCCTTTAAAGGGCTATTGAATGCCTTTTCAAATTTTTCCAATGGAAATTCTTTTCCAAAAATAGACAATGAGTCACTGTGTAATTTAGAAATCAATGCGTTTTCTAAATTTTTAATACTATTAGAAAAAACAGATTCTTGCAATTTAATAGAATATCCACTTTCCCCATTTTTAAAAACGACATTGTCTACTTCAACTGCTATACTTGATTCTTGGTTTATATAACAATTTGTAAACCCAATATCATCTTTTTCACCTTTACTTATCATAACATTCTTTGGAATTTTGAATTTTGAACAATGTTGCAACTTCATATTACTTTATTAATAAATTACATCCAATTAAAATTTTTAATTAAAACGCAAAAAAAATTATTTTAACAATTTTATTTCAGAATTTTTGATTTGTTGAAGTATACTCTGTTGTATTTGTTTTGGGAAAATGTGTAAATGTTTTTCCAAAAATTCAGTTCCTTGAGTTTCATGTTGTATATATTTATTTATAATTTTTTCCTCCATTTGTTCCTCAGTTTCTATATCATTCGGATCTATATTTTTGATATTTGTATGATATTCATTTATTTTTTGTTTTATTTCACTATTTTTCATAGCATTCTTGGATGTTCTATTTATTTTTTCTTTTTTAATGTCTTCTCTTTTGATATTTTTGAGAATATCCTTTGTTATAATATTCTCTGGTTCATTCTTGTATAAATTTACGTTAACTCCGTGAATTTTCTTTGTCTTTGCAGGATCATGAATAATCACACCTACATTTGGGACTTTATATATTTCATGCATTTGAACAGATGAGTTATTAGAATCTAACAATTCCAAATCTTTGATTTCTCTTTTCACCAATTGTTGTCCTTTTTCATTAATTTCTTTGTATTTATTAAAAATTGCATTAAACTTATCTATATTAAATTTTTCATTTTTCTTTAACAAAAAGTTGTCTATTTTGTTATCTCTAAGAGCACTCCCATAAGAAAAATATTGTTTCTTTTTTGAGGACCTTTCTAAAAAATCAGATTCATCTTCTTGATCATCATCTATCATATATTTTTGCCTTATATTTTTAGAACCCCAATCCATATTCAAATTTGTATCAGAATCATATATAGATTTTATATATGAATCTGTATCCAAATTGTTATTGATAATATTTTTTTCAGAATATTGTTGGTTGAAAATACTTTGAGAATATTCTGTATATTTAGAATTATATTTCTCTTTTATTTTCAATAAGTATTTATAACAAACTGACAATATTTTAAATTCTAATTCAGTTTCCCCATTAGTTTTATCTGGATGTAATATCAAAGCTTTTTTTTTGTAATTCTTGTTTAGGAATTTTATATCATTACTTAAGAGAGAGCTCTTTGTGATATTTAAAATTTCGAAAGGGTCTATTTCTTTTTTTTTTATTAATTCGAATATATCATTGGTTTTATACATTATACCATTATCATGAAAAACATAAAAATTTTTCAAATAAATATTTTATTTTTTTATTTATATAATAATAAATGAATAATACTACAGATTATAATAAATTAACAAATTTAAAACAAGATTCATCTTATAGTAAAGATTTTTCTTCTAGAAATTATCAATCTTTGAGATATTATACTAACAATTTTAACGATCCAGCTGTTAATATGGATAAGTTGCTTGCATTTCAAGATCAACATGCTAATGTAGACAATGTTTTGAGATTTAGTGAAGTTGTTTCTGATAGACAGAAAATTGTTTTACCACCGCTCCCTTTGGCTACTAGTCCAAATTTGATAAGAGGTCAGCAAAACGTTGTTGTAGAAGATCAACTTAGACCAAATTTAATAAGAGACCGTAAGAGTTGTAATCCAAAAGATGATGAAATGTATAAACGTTCATTTTACATTTTTGACAATATGCCAATTACTTACAATACACAAAATGTATCTTTTACTCAACAAGATCACGCCCATAGGGGTGGCATCGATACCCGTAATGTAAAATATGACTATTACCATAGTCAATAAATGAATTTGTTAAAAACAATAATATTTTTTAACAAATTTATATTTTTGGAGTATATGTCTTTGTAATTTTTAGACCTCTATTAGAAGTATATTCTGGAGTAATAACGCCAGTTATATCATCAGTTATTTTTTTAAGATAACCATTTTGCATTTCTATAGCACTTAAAACATTAGGTACGCAATAATTTAAAACAATTCTGTTCATTCTAGCTATTTCTTTTTTAAACAAACATTCTTCCACAGGTTTGGCAGAATATTGATGATACATACTTTCCATTACTATACCTAATTCTTGAGGATCTTGCGTATTGATTATAAACCTCCCATTTGACCTATTATAAATTTCAAATTTCATTTCATTTTGTATATTTATCATATTTTGTTTACTAAAGAACAGTTTCATAAAAGGAGTCATTGTAGTCGAACAACGATATTGATATATTTGATATGTTTCGGTAATACTTCTAGTTGGTTTAAATCCTGTTATATTTGTAGTATTATTTATATAACTATATTTGTTATCTTCTGATAAAGGGATATCAGGGTTTTGTTGGATGTCTTCTTGTAAGAGATAATCATGAGGAACCGTAAAAAAATCAGTCCTGTATCTTTTGTCTTTTTCTAATAAATTGTTCATTTTGATAAAAAGGCTTATATTATTATTAAATAATAAAAAATTTTTTATTATTTAATAATAAATAATAAAATGGAAAACTTCAATTTTAAAATTAGTTTCCCCGGTTATGATGAAATGTTCTTAAAACCTAAAACTGATAATAAAGGGCTAGTTAATAGAGATCAGACAGCTGATTATTTTACTACAAGATTTAATACAAAAATGCTAGACTCTGTTAATATTACAGCTGAAAATGAGTTATCTGGAAGAAATCAAATTTTAACAAAGTCTGGGATGAGCGGATTTACTTTAAATAGTACTTCAAAATTGGCTGATTCTCGCCCTGTAGTTTTAAACACGCCTGAATTGTTAAATTCCGCTTATGATATGCGTGAAAGTAAAAGTTGTAGTTCTGTAAAACATACAGAATATACAAGACTTGACGGTATGGATTACAGACCTCATCCAAAAGTATATTATCAACCTAATTCTTTCTTGGGATTAAATTCTAGAGAAGTAAAAAGAAATGATTTTAAATTAAACAAAAAATAATTTATTCGTAATTTCTTATAGCTACACCTACACCAAAACGAGGAATATCGGTGCCTTGAATATATTCTTGGAATTTTACAGTTAAATAAGAGCCTATATATTTTTTTGCATTTTTGAATAATACTTTTCTTTCTTCAAATGTTCCAGTGGGTCTTACATCAAAAGTATCTCCTCTTTTTTTAGAAGAACATATCCAAATAACACACCCTTTTTCTATAGATGTTCCTTCTTTGTATCCTACAATTTTGAATTCTTCATCAAAAAATGTTTTATATTTTAATAAATTTTTTGATCTATAATTAATCTCATAAAGACCTTCTTTATTTCTAATTATTATACCTTCATAATTTTCTTTAACATATTCTTTGTGTTTTTTTAAAATACATTCATGTGATTTGCATATTTCAGTTTTGATCAAATATATATTTTCAAATTTATTTTTATTAAAGAAATTGGATAATACCTTGTATCTTTCTTCAAATGTTTTATGTTCAATTATGTAATCAAATACTGAAAATTTGGCAGTTTTTAATAATAAGTTATCAGCTTCTGATAAATATTTCTTATTCATAAGCCCTGAGAATTGTTGAAATGTAGTATTAGGAATAGTTATCTCTCCATCTAATTTTAAGTCAACATTTGCATTTTTTAATTGATTTAAAATTATAGGAATATTTTTAATTTCTTTCCCAGTTCTTGAATACAGCTTCCCTTTATTAAAAAAACACCTTATTCCGTCTAATTTTGGTTGAACATAGCAATCAAATTTGATATAATGTTTATAGTCATTGTATTTATCTGCTAGCATTGGTAGTAATTTTATTTGTATATTTTCTTTAGTTTCAGTATATCCCTCTTCTATTTTTTTATTCCATTTCGACTGTGCTTCTAAAATAGCTTGAGAATAAGGAGTTGTTTTATTTGCTTTTCCTAGATTTTTACCAGATGAAATTTCTTTGACAACTTCAACCACTTTACCATTTTCATAACCATGACGTACGATTATAATAGATTTATCTACACTGTCTACAACATCTATTTGCCATTGTTTAATCTTGCCAGTTTTTGTTAAAGAATATAGTAAAGGAAATTTCATTATTAATTGTTATCTTATTTAATTATAACATATTATATTTTTTAAATTTTTTTCTACTATAAATAATAAAATGCATTTATTAATAGTTTTGGTGTTAGTTGTAAATATTGCAATATTTATGCTAGATCACTTTTATCTAGCACACAATGAAGAAACTAGACATCTAGGTGTTTATATTTATGCTATATATAATGTTATAGTTATAGGATACGTTTCATATGATTATATCTTTTCGCAAAATGCCCCGCAACCCCTTCCAGAAGAATCTACAAGTCTTTTAAATAGCGATTTGGCTCAAGGCATTATATCATACGTTCAATCAAAACCTGGAGTTATTAAACAATTGAGCAAATTTTTAAAATAAATTTTAATTTTTTATAGTAAATGTATTATTATAAAAATTTTATAAATAAGATACCAGATAATTCTTTCTTAGAATTTATAATAAACAATTATCATTCAAATAATTATCGTTTAGATTATAGTATAAAAGATTTTCAATATTATTTAAAAAATTGCATGTGGTTTCATGCATGTTTTTGTATAAATTCTGAAAATGAAATAATAGGTTCTGTAATTATAACAAGCTATCCATATAAAAGTTCAATGATTAATTATATAAATTTTGCATGTATCAGACAAGATTATAGGAATAAAAACATATTATTAGATATATTGAATGAAATATCAAAGGAAAAACAGGAAAGTATATCGGGATATATACAAAATGCAAATAAAAGTAGAGGGAATATAATTTTTAATACTCAGATACCTGTTAAAAATACTACCCCTATACATACTTTTAATTTTGTATATACAGGAATGATATCTGGTTTACCAGAAATGCAAATTAAACAGATAAAATACAAAGATATAACTTTTTTAAAAAATCGAGATATTTCATATGATTACGATAATTTTGATAGATTTAGTTTCCTAGAAGTACAGAATAAACAGATAATTTGTTATAATTTAAACTTTATAGATAAAGACGGTGAAAAACAAAAAAATGTATATATAACAGAATCTTCAGAATTATTATCCGAAAAAGACGTAATTTCTATTACATATTTTTTTAGAATAAAAGGTTTTCGTCATATTACATTTATAAGTACTTTATTAAATAAAAAGGCTTTGGAAATAAAAGATTTGGTTATAAGTAAACCAAATTATATATATTCTGATATTCAAGATTTAAACAATTTCATAATTTTTTAAAGAATTGATGAGATGTCGGATAATCCTCAAATTTGCATCATCATAATTCGTGTTATAAATATCATTGGAATATTGTGTTGTAATAACTTTACTTATTCTTATTTTATAAAAATTTTCCAATAACTTAATAATTTCACTCCTTGGATAATTATATTTATTATTGAGATGATCTAACATAGATTGTGTAATGTAAGAATCATAGTTGTATGTTGAAAATTTATTAATCTTTTTTTCAGTCAAGATGTATCTTAAAGAATCAATAATATTAGAATCCATTTTATTTTTATTTAACCCATTATTAAATTATTTTTAAATTTTTTTTATTGTAGAATAATAAATAATAAAAATTTATGTCTGAACCAACTTTACCAGCAAATCCGGAAGGTCAGTATTACACAGGAAGTCTTTATTTATCAAATGGTACTTCGTCAGATACTGGTAATGGTAGCATTTACTTGTCAAATGGAGATTTTTTAATTCAATCTGGTGTTACTTCTTTACAAAAGACCTTTATCCATACTACTGCTGGCGCATTGACTATAGATGGTTCTAGCGGAATTGATGCTCAGGTTTCTGGGCAAATACTCCTACAAAGTTCAAGTACAGCTGCAGATTCTGTTAAATTACTTTCTACTAATGCAGCAAGTAATGTGTTAATTGAAAGTGCTGGAACCGGTGCTTCCGCTATCAATTTAAATTCTACGGCAGGAGGCCTTACTGCAACTTCTTCTGGAGTTATGTCATTGACTAGTAATAATAACACTGGAACAGCTATAGATATAAACACTCCTTCAGGTGGTATTGATATAGATGCAAATAGCACAATTTCAGCAACTGCTGGAGGATTGATGACTTTAGAATCTACCAGTACTTCTGCTGGTGCTGTCACTATTAATGCGAATGGAAATGGTGCTAGTTTGGTTATTAATGCAACTGGTACTGGTAATGACTTAGATATTAATGTCAATGATGCAATTACTTCTGATTCTGCTACTTATACTGGTACTCTTACTAGCACTTCTGCTACAGCTTATACTATAAATTCTGCTGGTGGTATTTTAATGAACTCAAATGATCCAACTAATGGTAAATTTGTAGTAGTTGCTGATGGAGCCGCTACAGATGCAATCCAATTACAAACAACCGATACTTCTTCGAGAATAATTTTAGATTCTGCCGGAACTGGTGCAGATTCTATCAGATTGACTACAGATGGTGGTATATTAGCAGATGCTTCAGGAAATATTAATATTAGCACTACAGCAACTGGTTCTGGTTCAGTTGAAATCGATTCAGCGGGAGAAGTTAAAATAGATACTACAAATACAGGAACTGGTATTAAAATAGGAACTGAAACGGCCGCTGTACCGGTAACTATAGGTACAGCTACAAGTTTGACTACAATTGCAGGAGACCTTGTCGTACAAGGTACTCAGACTATCATTAATACTGAAACTATATTAATAGAAGACAATCTTATCCAATTAAATTCTAATGTTGGAAGTTCTGGAGTAGATTCTGGTGTAGTTGTTAGACGTTATCAAACCGCTAATGCATCTGGGCAAGGAAATGTTGTAGAAAATGCTTCAAATTCAGACAAGTTTATTCCTCAAGAATCTGGCGCTTTTCAAACTGGAAGTAGTACACCTGGTACTTTAGTACTAGGAACTCATGCAAGCACAGTTGATGATTATTATAACGGATGGTGGGTGAGGATTACCAGTGGTTCTGGTTCTGGACAGGTTAGAAGAATAAAGGATTATACAGGTTCTACTCAAACTGCTACTGTATATCTTACAGCTGATAACACTACAAGCCCTGTTATATTTAACGACGGTCTTGATTTAGTAACTGCTCCTGCTGCAGCTGATACTTATGAATTATATAATCAAAACAGTATTGCTCTTTATTGGGACGAGTCTACTAATTATTACAAATTAGCTGGTATTCCAGATTCTGATTTGCCTGGTGGCAATCTATTAGTTGCAAATGACAGTACTCTTCAATATTCAGATATTAATACAGGAGTTGTAAAAATCAGCCCAAAGAAGCATAATTATATGCAAGGAAGTGCTTCGGGTACAACTATTACTATGACATTAAAAGACGTCACTGAAAGAGTTGCTGTAGGACATAAGGTCATGATTGAAAATAGTTCAGGATTCACTCCTTCAATTAATGGTACTTATACAGTAGACACTGTCCCTACAGATAATACTTTTACATTTACTGTAGGTGCTTCAACTACTAGTGCCGCAGGAGCAAATGCAAGTGTTAGCTTTTTAAATACTAGTAAAATTTATGTAAATACTATAGAATTAAATGATCCTTCTTTTGGTTCTGCTGTATTCCCCGGTTTACCGTTAACGGAAGATATAAATATAGGAAAAACTAGTACGACGCCTGTCACATTAACTGCTGCTACTACACAATTATATGGTGCTTACCTTATAGTTGTAGAAGACCTTTCAACTACAGGAGCTATGGCGACATTTTCTCTTTCTAGAAGAAGCGGTGCTGTAGCAGGCGATGTTAATAGAATGACTAACAGCAGGGGTTCTGATAGTCAACGCATTAATATGGGCTGGCCTTCTGGTGCAAGACCGAGACTTTTCCATTCTCCTGCAGGTTCTGGAGCAGGCAATTATACATATAGAGTCCGTACTTACTCTATTAATTAAATAATTCATTTATAATATTTCTTATAAATGATATTATCATTTATCTTTTATATATTTAAAATTATCTAATGACAATAATATCATATTAATTTTAAGTATATATTTATTTTCTTTATTCTTGCGAATCATTAGAATCAAAATCAGGGGCTGCTAACTGTTAACAAATATATAAGCATTTACATTTTATTATATTAATTTCAATTTAAGGAAATGAATATAGTATAAAATCAAGATTAGAAAT
>JACCEA011007291.1_pt1 | contig 13652 bp, 35 predicted proteins | sample 7449851 | NCBI WGS metagenome assembly JACCEA01 (sample SAMN15323453, study PRJNA562643) | freshwater metagenome | isolation source: river surface water | place: USA:Blue River Watershed | collected 2017-08-18 | reverse complement strand
TTACAAGGTCAAGGTGGGAGAGGAGGGAATTGAACCCCCGATGGTTCCGATGTAACGGTTTTACAGACCGCAGCCACACATATTGCCAACAGTAGCCACTCTCCCAGAACAGTTTATGTTTAACGACCGAACTGTTGCGGTCAATGGGTCTGGTGGGACTCGAACCCACAACTTCCAGGTTAAAAGCCCGTTACTCTACCGATTGAGTTACAGACCCATTAAAAGGTTTAAGTTTTCAAGGTGCTGGTGGTCTCTCAACCACCCTTTTAGAATACCACCGAACCCGCTGCTGGGGAAGTGGGTTGTGCCAGTTTCAGGATTGGAACTGGCGTTTGGGGTCTCGTTCCCCCACCGACTCAAGTAATATACCAGGGATCCGACCCCAGCGGCAAGTATAGTGGACAGTTGAACAACCGTCACAAGCAATAAAAAAGAGGGAGAACCTTTTTGATTCTCCCTCTCGATCGCTTTTATGGTTTGTTCTTTTAACTTTGACTTACCATATTCGCAACCAAGAGGGATTCTCCCATAAACCAGGAGGTAATGGGACGATAATCACTCTTAATTTGCAAATGTAAGTTAGTCATTGTTTTAATTAATGTTGTTTTATTTATATAATCAAGATGCTGCTTTTGCTTCTTTGCGAGCAGTCTTTTCTTCGGAAATTTCTGCTCTACGGACTTTTGCTAGTTTAGCAATGTCTTGGAGTGCTTTTCTTGAGCGAGTACCAGCGGAATTATTACCTTTGGTGAACTTCTCGTCTTCTTGCTTCCAAGTTTCAAAAGCAGCAATAATTTGTTCTACAGTTTCAGACATAATTTTTTACAAAAAATAAATTTTTATTATTTATATATCAAATTATACAAAAAATATCAAAAAAAGTCAAACTTCAAATGATTCGAGGATACTATTTACCCAAACTTCACTCATATTTGCCATAATCGCATTTGCTGCTTCTGCTGACTCTGCATATCCTTCATCAATTAGGTGAGCAAGAACTAGATCATAAAGATCAAAACTCTCCTCTTGCTTTCCTTTTCTTGGATATGTAACTGCTTGTGGTTCACCAGCACCTTTTACAACACGGGTTACTTCAGCAGCATGACGGCTACCATACTCTCTTGCCATCTTACCAGTCATTCTCTTAGCATAAGGCTTTTCTCTATTCATTCTCTGAGAAACTGTTTCTGTTTCTCCGCCTTTTCTCTTTAGAACACTGCTTGGAGTTGCTCTGTCTTTCCAATCCTTGAACTTTTCATCTGGACCATAACCTGGATTGTCTTTACCTGCCTCTCTTTTTTTCTTTTCTGCCTTTTTCTCTCCAGATCTAATTTCTGCTTGAGTTGGATTAGGACGGTAAGGCTTTACGCCAGGTGCTCTTTCTTCATTCAAGTATGGAGAAGTATAAGGCCATCTATCCATAAATGAATACTGTTCCTTTGCTGACTCTGAAAGAATCTCTTGAGTTAGGTAAGAAATGTTTTGTAAATCTCTATGGTTCATTGTTTTAAAAAAAGATCTTTAGTAATATTTATCACATAAGACTTTTTAATAATACCCACGGTGAGATTCGAACTCACACTTTAGAGATTTTAAGTCTCTTGCCTGCTGCCTATTGGGCTACGTGGGCTAATTATGTCGTTGGACTACACGCCCTCTTCAAATCAAACAGAAATTAAGATTCTATCCTTTCTCATTTCTGCAATAAACTTTCCAAGACTTTTCTGTTCATTTACAGTTTCCTGAAGTCTTGAAATGAAATCATCAATGTCTTCACACTGAAAATAATAGTATTTGTCTGGACTTGCAGTAAATGCTATTCCAATCTCATCATTATCGTGATCGAAAAATATTTTTGAAATTGCTGTAGAATTAGCAAATTCAATGTAATTCATTTGAGTTCCCTCTTTTGACTTACTTCGTAATCATAGTAGAAGTGAGGGGGGGAAGTCAACCACTGCTGGGCACTTCCCCAACTGTCCTCAGTCTTTTTTCTTACTCCAAGATTTAGATGCAGCACCAAAACTCTTCTTTGCTTTTTCCTTCATTTTTTCTATTGCTCTACCACCCATAAGACCAGCATATCCACCTACCTCACCACCAGTTCTAAGAGCCTTTGACTTTTGAACTTCCCTCTTTCTCTGATGTGGATTTAATTTTGGTTCTGGTGCCTTTTTCTGCTCGGATTTCTTCTTACCTCTATTTACTCCACCAGTGCTATGTGGTGCTGGTGCGTATCCCATTTCTCTTCCACCGTGACCACCACCTTGGATTCCAGGACCAAAACCAGTTCTACCACTCTTGAACATTCCCATTTGAGCAGGTTCACTTACTTTTTTAGTTTCAGACTTATGTAATTTCCACTTACCCTCAGAATCTTTTCTTACACTACCAGATTTTTTTGTAGTATATAATTCTGTCTTACCTGCTCTGCCTCTTGCTTTCTTATTTGCTTGTCTACGTTCATAAGATGCAGAATCTTCATCTAGGTAAGCATATGCTTCAGCAACAAACTGGTTAAAGGTTTTCATTTTAGTATTGGAAGTCTTCTTGATTTATTTATTCAGAAGACCTTTCATACCAGTTGCTTTCACAAAACTTTCAAGACCTTTGTTAATCGGACGAACTTTGATGTAAATCTCATCAGGAACTTCACCAAAGAAACCTTGCAACCAAGGGCACAACCATACGGGAAGACACATCGTCGTATCAGTGTAAGTTGTGCCTTCTTCATCAGATACTTCTTTTACCAGAAGAGTATCATAATCCTCTGGTTCTTCAAGGAAGAGAGAAATCTCAACTTCATCACCTTCGATTGGATACTTTCCAGTCTTGAAGTAACAATGCTCATCAATTGCTTCTTCAGTTCCATTCATCAGAAGTTCTTCAACTGTATCATTATGAGGATGGTCAAAATGATACAAACCATCTTCACGTTTGATTGCTACAACTGTAAGTTCCATAATAGTCTTTTGTTTCAAGTATCATAGCACAAAAAAGACCCCTTACGGGGTCTGAAGGGACAGTTCGAGAAGTGGTCAGGGCATTTTCCAACCTTTATGTTGAATCTGCTTTCCATTTAAAACTTTTAAAATGCAATCATATTTTAAATTATTTTCTTTGCAAAATTTAGTAATGTTTACTTCTTTTATAAGTTCCCCATTTGAATTGACGAGTTCAAATTTTTTCCAAAGATGTGGTTTAGATTTTCCTTTATGCAAATCACTTAACTTTTTTCTAGATGTTTCAGAAAAAACTTGATTTGCTCTCTTTTCTTTTATTTTTTGTTTTGCTTCTTCTGTATGCTTTATTCCCGTTCTTCCTTGTTTTATTTTTTCTATCACTTCTGGAGGTCTTCTCTTACCCTTTAATGCCTTTCTTATTTTTTCTCTTGTTTCATCACTAAAAACTTGCTTTGCTCTTTTTTCTTTAATTTTTTGTTTAGTTTTTTCACTCATATTACAAACACCATCACCACCATTAGTTTTATTATATAAAATTCCTGTTCCCAAATCTTTCCTACCAAATACAGAAATCATATAAATTTCGTGTTTATATGCATTTTCTTCTGTAAGATTTTGTTTAAGAAAAATTATTCTGGATTTATCTTTTGGAGGTTTAATGTCTGTTCTTTTTCTTTTACGTATTCTATCACCACATCCCTTACCAACATAATAGGGGGTTCTATCCTCACGCAAATACGCATAGGTATAAAACCTGTTAGGATTTACCATTTCTACTCTTAAATTGGTTCGCAATGGTATTTATATAAGAAAAGGAGCATTTCTGCCCCTCCTCTACCTTAAAGATGCGAACCAATTAAGGCATTATTATTTATCAACAGCTCCCGTCATCAATCCAGTTTTTGCGGACTTTTCAGTGCTCTTTTTGCCGAACACTTTCTTATAAAGTTTAGCACGTTTTGCTTCACCAGTCTGTTTATCTTCACCACCCATAACTGCTGTTGGTTTTCCAATTACAGTATCACCTTTCTTTGCTCCTGCTGCTTTCAAATGCTTTGGAGTATCTTTTACTGCTTGGATGAAGTTTCTGCCTCTTTCCATCTGTTGGTGAGTATCACCCTTACCAACTCCACTATCACGATGCATAATATCTACAGTATGAACGGCACCTCTTTTATTAGCACCTGCTTTAGTCATTTGCTTTTTCAAGTCTTTCACTTTTCTTACACTTTCACTTGAAGGTGTAGTTTTGAATCTTGAAGTTCCAGATGCATTTTTTCTTCTAGAAGGAGTCATCTTTGAAATGAGTCTTTCACCTTTTGCTGCCCTTCTTGCAGAAGAATGAGTGCGGATGTAATGGTCCTGCTCGGTGCTACCAATATCATCCATATCATCATCACTATCGTAAGTTGTATAATCTTTTGGTTTAGACCTCAAATCTTTAGTGGAATACTTACCAGTTCCCTTAAGTCCTGCTTTCTTTGAGATTGCAGCAGTAGTTCTCTCTTGCCTATCCATATCGGCACCACGACCACGGGCAAGAGTTATTTTACCTCTAGTTCTTCTTCCACTTCTTTCACCAGATGAACTTTCTTCAAGTTCATAACATTCTTCTAAGAACTCTTTAAACGTCTTCATTTCTTAAAGTGGTTTAGAGTTATTTATTCTTTTCACCCCTATCTCTATTCTCAAGTTCTCTAAATCTACTATCAACAGGGTCGTGAGTTCTCAATTTAGTTTTCATTTTCTTTATCTCTGATGCCTGTTTCTCAATCTTTCTTTTTACCATACTTTTCAATCTCTCACCACTCTCTCCTTTATGAGAAGATTGATTTTCTCTCCTAAAATCCATAGCATCTTGTGCTACTTTAGATTTCTTTTTTATTTTTCTCAGCATCTTCTCTCTTGGAAGTGGTTGGATACCTTCATCAATAGAATAATCAAAACTTTCTTTTGGTTCTTTCAATCTCTTCAAGTCAGCATAATCACCATATCTTTGTTTTTCTTTTTCTCTTATTCCTTTCCCACCTTGAACTTGTGAGAATATAGCACTTCTACCTTTTCCTTTTTCTGCTGCTTTACCTCTTCTTGCACCAGAATAAACTCCAGCCATTCTTCTTATTTCACCAGCACTATATTTACGACCAAGACGACCTTTTGCTACTGATTTAAACTTATGTCTTTCCTCTGGTGAAACTTTCTTATCCTTTTCAGCATCGTGTGCTGCCTTTAATTTACCATATCTTTCATACTCTTTTTCACCAGGACCACCTTTGAAGAATGATGGTTTATCAGTATCTGGAGTTTCGATACCAAGTCTCTTTCTGACTGCTCTGTTTTTCTCTCTAGGAGTTAAACCTGATTGTAGTGGTCTCTTTGGATTATCCCATTCTACTTTTCCTTCTTTCACACAACGATTATAAGTCTTTCCAAAGAGTTTCTGTGTGCCTTTCTTCTTATATCCAGGCCAGCACTTCTTTGCTTCTGATACAAACTCTTGATAGGTCTTCATTTTGAACCTCCTCGTTTCTTTTGTCTTCTTTGTTTTCTTACTGCTGCTGCTAGTAATTGACTATGACTAATTGCAGATTCTTTGCTGCCAGGACCAGAAACGATATCTTTCACTTTCCCTTCAATTTCATGTGCTCCACCTTTTCTATGATAAACACCAGGTTTATCAGGACGATCACCAGACCTCTTCGTTGCCATCAAGTTTCTTGGAGTATGTCCGTGATATACTCCAATCTTTGCATCTCTTGCTTTTCTTGCTTCCCACTCAGCAGGACTCATTGATGCTTTCAATTTAGCAGAGTGATGTGTTGGAGTAATATGATGTGCTTCATATCCTCTCGACTTAATTTTTGATGCTTTACGATCTGCTGCTTCTCTTTCTGTTTCAGAACTCAAACTTGCAATTCTTTCTTTTCTTCTTTGTCTTTCTGCTGCCCCACCAGATTTTGGTTTAAGTCTCCACTTTGGGTTTTCACTACTACCAGCATTGTTTGCATAAAATCCAGATGGAATTCCACCGTGATGCTTTTCAAGTTCTCCTCTGCTTGAAAAATATCTTTGTGCTTCTATTAAATCTATTTCTTCTACAAACTCTTTAAAAGTTTTCTTTTTAACATTTCTTGCTGCTTGAGAAACTCTTGTTTGGTCAAGGTTTCTCTCTGCCTCACCTCTTTTTCTTCCCCAAGTTTGCATAAGGACAGTCCCAGGTGCTTCAATGTGTCCTGTCCTTACGAAATCTTTTGGTGATTGTGCAGCAGATGCAGCCATAGTTGCTGCTAAAAAAGCATTCGCAACTTTTTCTCTTTTCCTTGCCTCGTCAAGCATTAGAAATTTAATAATTCTTATATATTTATCCTATCCCCCTTCCCCTCCAATGACCTAACCAAAAGTTCAGTAAATTTCTCCATCTTTTGAGGAGAAACAGTGTGAGGACAATAATTAATTGCTTCTCTAAGAGCATTTAACTCATACCACTCCTCATTTGAGAGATCACTTGTTCCTGTTCTTGCTAGGGTCATTGGTTTCCTCCAGTTATGTGTGGAAATCCTAACATAATATCTAGTCGAAATGCACCCAATTTAATCTTCTCTTTGGTTTTCCGTAAAGTTTCGCAACTGTTTAATGTCTTGCTCTAATTCTTGTTCTTGTTTTTTATCGTTATAATAACTCCAGAGTGCATTATGAACATCCATTAGATGATCTACCCAGAAACCAGAAGGATAAATCCCAAGAGAATCCTGCAATCCTCGATGACTTGTTCCTTCCTTTTCCGCCTTGCACATAATGTAGCAAATCGCTTGAACCATATCAAGTTTATCTTCTTCAGAAAGCATAAAATACTTGCCGACTGCACGTTGCTTTGCTTCTTCATTTTTTCTTTGAAGTTCTTTACAAGCATCTGAATCCCACCATTCTTGTAGTGCTTTACCAAAATTATTTGGTTTCTTTTCTTCTTCCATCATTTCAACTCCTCAAATTTTAATTGATAAGTTTTTCCTTTTGAGTCTTTATAAAATAATTGTCTTGATGGTTTATCCCATCCAATATTCTCTGGTTTTATACTATCAATGAATTCACCGATAGATCTATCTTCAGTTTCTCTTCTATAAAAGTATACAACAAAAGGTTCTTCACCAGAAGAACCAACCTTATCGAAAAACTTAAAAGTTTTATTTCTGTTTATCTTAAAGAATCCATCAAAACTATCTGGAACCATATCAAAATCCTAAATGTTTTTTCCTTACAAAATCCAAATCATAAGATGTATAAGTTATCGGCATACCTTCAACATCTAGTGGAGTGTTTGTTGGAGCGCAGAATCTCCATCCTTCTCCCCATTTTTTATTCATATATTCAAAGTTAGTATCGTTTATAATACTAAGTTTCTCATACAATTCTGGACTACTTTTCTTCGTTTGACTGCCGTGCTCATAATACTCCGTACCGAGTCCATGATAGTAGGGTTTATCGACAGACATTACTCTCTTAATTGGTTTATTTCTAAACCTCATAATGTAATCAGCATCCTCACAATAAGCTGGATATAGATTTTCGTCAAATAAACCATACTGTTGGATAACCCAATCTTTGATTAGGAATAAATCCCAACTACCAACTTCAAAATCTCCACCTTTTCCATGAACAACACCGACTTCTGGATCTTTTGATGCCTTTACCATTTCTTCGAGGAATCCCAATCCAAATGAAACATCATCATTAACAATTATCCAGTATGGTGCATTCATATAACATTTTATAGTCATATTCCAAGCACCACTTGCTCCAATATTTGAAGGAAGGTGACAGACAGTGACTTTTTTAACGAATTTATGTTTAATTTTAGTTAAAGCATCAAGTTCTTCTGTTATCTCCCCTCTACCATTATTATTAAAAATAACAAAATTATCGACTGGATAGTCAACACTAAAAAGAAGTCTAGTTACCCAAAAAGGATTTGTTACTACTGCTGTTCCTATAACTGGAATTGTTTCAACCATAATTTGATATTACTCTCCAAAAAATGGACCCCAAGTTCCTTTATCTCCCTGTGTCCTCTGTTCAAGTTTATCTATAAGGGAATCAGCGGCGATCAAATTATCAATATCAGCAATCATACATGCAATATGCTTTGCTACAAATGGTTTTTCTTGTCTTGCAGCATAAGCAAGAGCATTACGTAAAGATGACTCTGCTTCTCGCAGACTATTTTCAACAGATTCAGAAAGAGCCATTATTTAATTCCCTCGTAGTGTTTTTGTAATACTTCAATCAATCTAGCAGTTTGTTCCTTGTTTAGCAAGACTTCAGAAAAAGCGCCACTATTATATCTCGACTTTTTACCTAAGATATACTTTATCGCATATTTTATACGATTTAAAAAACCAACATTTCCAAGATGTATCTGAAAAAATATCGTATCATTAAATCCTTCTTCAGGATCAAATGATACGATAAGTTGATGTTCTACGTCTCCACACTCACAAACAAAAAGAGTATTTTCCATTTATCATACTTTCTTTAAAGAAAATGTTCCATTTCCATTATCAACCCAATCAATCATATCACCTTCTTTCCATCCAATTTGATCTAGGAGATCTTGCGGAAAGGAAACATAATATTCTCCACTAGCACCATCAATTTCAACTGGAAGAGTCCAACTCTTCACCTTATCTGTTTTCTGATTTGCGATAAAATACTCCAAATCGCTATGACCCCAAGGACGCATACCATCGTCTTTTACTTCTTCTGGGTAATAAAAACTTTCCCAGGAGTTATTAATAGACCGCTGCTTATTGAGATTAGAAACTGTTTCTTCCCAAGCAGATTTAAAATCTCGATCAACATCACCAACAGCATAATCAAGATAATCTAGGGTAGTGTTGGTGAGATCTTCTGCTTCTGAATAATTTCTGTGTTGAAGTGCATCAATAACTGCATTCAAAATAGTTTTAACATTTGCATATTTGGAAATCGATTGTTCCAAATCATTCATTGATTTCCAAACTTTATCGTAATCAAGAGACATGCTTTTTAATCTCCACATCAATCGCTTTCTGTACCATATCCTGAATTTCTTTTGAAGTCAAGTTATTCAGAAATGACCAATTGGGATCTTTTGGGTCCCAATCAATCGTAAATGTACCATCTTCATTCTGAGATATTTTAAGAGAATCACTCTCTGGGTTTTGGTTTATTGCAGTCATTACAGTAATAGCTAAATCCAGTCTTAAAGTATTTTATTATTTGATAATGATCCTCATCTAGAGGTTTTTCAATCCCACACTTAGAGCATACTCTACTTGCTGTCGTAATCGAGATGCTCCCAGTCTCCACGTTCTTTCTTACGGAGCTTCTTAAGTTCCTTGTAAAGTTCCTTGATCTGCTGATAAGCGTCTTCTGGAGACATTTTATCCGCAATTTCAAGACCTGCAATGAGGGCGACTTTATCTCCAAAACGAGCAAGGGCTCGTTCGAATTCGGTGAGGGTTTCATACATGATCTTTTTTGTCTTTAAAATTGAGATTATAGATCTCATTAGCAATGATGTCTATCCTTGCATCTAAACTGTTTTCAAGTCGATACAATTCGTTTGTTAATGAAATATTCTCATCTTCAAGTTTAATGATTCTTTCCTCAAGTTCTTTTATTTTATCCATTAGACAAAGATCCTTTTGAGAGAAATTATAATCATTAAAAATATTATTGAAGATTTTGAACCTCATTTAATTACTCCGATTTCTTTTAAATACACATTATATCGAATGAATGATTGTATTCTAACTGGTCTACCCAGAGACCAACAACACTCCCGATAAGAAAGAAACTCATACCAAGGTGTCGTTGGATCTAAAGTTGGAAATTCAGAGTTTGCCGCCGACGATTCCCTCATAAGTTTTACTAGTTTCTCCCCAACCATCTTGCTTTCCTTTTAGATAAAATTTAGTAGCAGCAATGCATTGTTCTTCCGATAAAGATGTCACAATTTTATTGTCTTGAAGATCAAAAGAACACCAAGTTCCCCAACGAGTTTTGGAAACGTAAAAGCATTCATCAATTATTTTCTTTTCCTGCATTATTATCTTGAGTAGTGTGAAGTTGCTTAAGGATTTCGATCAGTTCTGGAGTTTCTTCCCACTCCCAAGTGTTTCCATTTTTATCAATAAAAGTTCTAGTAGTCATCGTTCCTATTGAATAATACATTTAACTGGTTTTTGTGGTGCTGGGAAAATATGAGTTCTCATAACACCATAAATGATGAAAAGATTAGTAATAAGATAAGTAGCAAATATAATTGTTCTAATTATTGCAATCTTATCAGATTCTTTATCGCACTTAGATGCTTTCTCTCCAAGTGCTTTTGCCCACCATCTCCAGGCATTTGGTTTCTTTTTCATCAAATTATTTTTCAGGTTTAACGTACATCTGATAATCAGATTTTTTAAACTTACATCTATCTATGTACTTTTTAGCATAAACTTCACTTTGGAAATAACAGATTTTTGTTTCTTCGTTATTCTTCCCATCCTTATGAATCAATTTAACAGGAAACATAGAGTATGGAAAAGTTGTCTTATCTGCTTCTGTTATCTTTAGTGGTTTTTCTGTTTTCTTTTTATTAGCAGGAGTTGCTTTTTTTGTTGGTTTTTTCTTTTCCATTTAGTTCCTGTATTGAGTATACTCTTGAAGATCTCTAGGTTGATAACAAAGAAAATCAAAGCAAAATGAGAATTTTCCTATAAAGAAAGAAAATCCAAATAATGATTCGCTCCCGATGTTGATGATAATTCCCGACCTTTTTATTTCTCTAGCATATTCAGACCAATCGAGATTAAATTGAAAAACATTTAATACTTCACTAGAAAGTAAATTTAAATACCATTCGTGCCCATAATCATAACAATGATAGTAATCAAAGAGTTTCATTTTTAGACCCAAGGTGCTTTACGTTCCATTACTCGTTTGATTGATTCTATTGTAGCAGGATCTGGTGGTTGATTCAATCTTTCAACAAGTGCGTCAAAGTTTTCTTTAGACAAATAAACTTTCTCTGGTTTCATACCAAGATGTTTGATACACTTTCGTTCCCATCTCCATGATTTGTATCTATACCACAGAGACAATATAAAGTTTACCATCTTCCCAATCTCAATTTTCTTTCAGGTGAAATCCATGGATTGTATGGATCATCATAAGGATAAACGTATTCACACATCCATCCCCAAGAAAGTGCCTCCCAGAAATCATCATAGCAATTTGCTGGATACTTATAACAACTCAGAATGTATGAGATATTGGAGAATCCCTCACGGAACCACTCCCATTTAGTCATTCCCCAATAATCGTCGTTCATCGGTCTGCCTCGTATAGAAGTATTATACACCAAAAAGCACCCCACTGGGGTGCCTAATGGACACTTCCAAAACCGTCATCCGCAGTTGGGCATCCATATGGTAGAAAGTTTATTTCCATTTGCCGTAATATTGAAATGATCAACCTGTCCATTTTTATGATAAATTCCACACCAGAGGAATCCATCATCCATCATTTCGAAGTGTATCATTTGAATATCTTCTACGACAATTTCATCAGGGTTCTTTTCATCACTCATAATAAAACTCCTCCACATAACGACAATAATCAGTGCAAATGTGACAGAAAAAGTCCCAACCATCATCATCTGGAGTAGTCATACAATAACACCACTCTTTGAAACATTCACCAAACCACCACCAACCTGAACGTAGTTTCTCTAATGTACTCATTTTTATTTCTTCCACTCACTTTTGATACTCCACTCTGGTCTAATGTATGAATAGTTTAGATAGTCCCAGAAAATACCTTGATAATCTTCAAAGTCCCATTCGGAATCTTTTCCATCATAACTCATTAGTTGTTTCCACAACTCAAAACATATCTTAAAGAGTTTCATTGGTATGGATTCTTCATATTATTCAGAATAGCAGTAAAGAACGCTACACGGTCTTTTTCGTATTCCGCATCGACACCATGAGAATCACAAAAATCTACAATAGATTTTTCAAGTCTACCTGGATAGCAACTAGTAAACCTTGCATATGTAATATGATTCTCAAACTCTTCACGCATCATTTCAAAGACTTGAAAGAGTTCTTTTTGACTGATTTCTACTTCCCGTTCGGTAGGGGAATGACCTTGAAATTTGATGTTCATTATGCTACTCCATCAGCATTATCTTTGAATTCATCAACTCTTTTCAAAAATGCAGTTGCTTGCTCATCAAGTCGTACAATCAAGTTTTCAATATCAGAAATAGCAATCTCATTATACTCACGATTGAGGTTCTCACAGCGCAATGCATCAATCATACACTGCAAGGTAATCATCTGTTGATATTCAGGTGTGATTGGTGTGCCGTGAGGAAGTGAAGCACATTCCATATTGTAGAAGTCATTATATCGTTCAAGAATACGATTACTCTTTTCACGACGTTCTGCTTCTTCAAGCATTTCTTCGTGAGTAAGATTTTCAAGAACAAGGTTTTTTGTAGTATCATTCATTTTTTTCATATCCTGTTTGTAAATAAGTTTCCTCAGTTTCTCTTTGCCGTATTCAGTAAGTTCGTGTTTTTTATTTCGGAGTTCTTCTATTTCTTCTTGTGTGAGATTGACCCACGGCATATCTTCATTCATCGCAACATCTCCTTCATTTTCTGCAAACAGTGATTGTGTCCATCCACAAGTAATTCAGTATCTACGTTCTGACTACCTGATGCGGATTGTTCTTTCGGCAACCATTTTTCTACCAAATCGACAATCTCATCACAACAATCAACGGAATATCCAAGTTCATTTCTTAGCATATTCCAAAGTTTTTGAGATTGATATTTTTTAATCAACCTATCCATAACTTCATCCATAGGTTTTGTAAGTTCTTCTACTCTTTGGTATTTTACACCACAGATTTCAATTATATCTGGTTTTGGATAAGCATTCTTGATTTTTTCTAGAATAGGTTTAGTGGAAACACTTATCCAAAGATGCTTATCTATTAGTCTGAGTTCATCAAGTGTTAGTTCAAGTGTAATTTTATCAGTCATCATATTTTCCCATTTTTACATCACTATACCACATATCACCAAGAAGTCTAATTGTTTCTGGGTCTTCTACCATATCCATTTGTGCAACGACGGGATTTGTTCTCACCCACCAAATAGTTGCAGAAGGATACTCCACTCGGTAATATATTTTACGATTATACGAAAGAACATAAAACTTCCCCTCGTTTTCAAGTTTCAATCGTGGTAGTTCTTTTACCTTTTGATATTTCTCCCCTTGGAAGTAAATGCAATCTTTATCTTTGATGATTTGTGTAGGGTCAAGTTCAGTCATTTTCATCAGTTCCACGAAGTTCAATTCTGTATTGTAGAGAGTTGAGAGTTCTCCATTTTACAATTTCCTCAAAACATTCTCCAAGTGATGAGCACAAAAAGTTTGCCTCATCTATCCCATCAGGTCCATCAAAGATTTCAGCATAATACTGGTCATCTTGTGGAATGTAGTTGATTTCAATCCTCATACTCTTTCACTACAATGTCTTTCTTTTTCATAACAATATGCTCAATATACTTCTCAACCAACTCCTGAGAATGTGATGGTGTTTCACAAGCAGGAGTATCACGATAAGCACTCAAAGAGTGCG